>TARA_R110000751_G_scaffold307911_1_pt1 | contig 119402 bp, 98 predicted proteins | sample TARA_R110000751 | Tara Oceans TARA_R110000751 (sample SAMEA4398001) | marine metagenome | biome: Polar Biome; feature: [MES] marine water layer (ENVO:01000295) within the mesopelagic zone...; material: water (ENVO:00002006), including particulate matter (ENVO:01000060) such... | reverse complement strand
ACATAATCACATCGCGCCAGTAGGGCGTGCATGTTTTCAGCTTTTTGTACGTCGCTGGACAAACGCCATGCGGCTTCAATTGACAATGCAGGGTCGAAACCCACCACATTCATTCCCAGTGCGAGTGCCATATCAGCCACCAAAGAGCCAATAGCGCCTAGTCCAATAATACCTAAGGTTTTACCTTTGAGTTCATTGCCAGCAAATTGTTTTTTCTGCGCTTCTAGGGTTTTATGTAATTCACTGGCGTCATGCATATCGTGTAAAGTGGTGACATGATCTATACCTGACTTAATACCGCGAGAGCCTAGAAGTAAGCCCGCTAATACCAATTCTTTTACGGCATTAGCATTAGCGCCGGGCGTATTAAATACCACTATGCCTTTTTTGCTGTAGTCTTCAACCGGCACATTGTTTACGCCAGCTCCGGCCCTTGCTACCGCTAACACTGAATCAGCTAACTCTTCATTGTGTAGTTTATGACTGCGCAAAAGTACGGCATCTGGATGCCCTATATCTGAGCTTACTTCGTATTTTTCACGACTAAAACGGTCTAGTCCTTTGATGGATATTTGATTAAAGGTCTTAATTTTAAACATCTTGTTCCTTAACGAGTTTAGGGCGTAAATTGGCAACAAGCATCACTTAAAGAATTTGCTTTTTTACACTGTGGTAAGCCCACTCAATCCAAGGCAATAGCGCCTCTAAATCATGGTTTTCGATGGTAGCGCCACACCAGATCCTTAATCCAGCAGGTGCATCCCGATATGCCCCAATGTCATAGGCTACTTGATGTTCTTCGAGTAATTTGATCACAGATTTAACTTGTTCAGGGGGCATATCAAGGGTTAAACAAACGCTAGTATTGGAGCGAACATTATTGTCTTGTGCTAAAAACTTAATCCAAGGATGTTGTTCGACAAATGTTTCAATGGTGGCCACGTTTTTATCTGCGCGGGCGATAGTGGCCGATACGCCGCCTAGTGATTCAACCCAATTTAACGCGTCTAAATAATCCACCACACATAACATCGAAGGGGTGTTGATAGTGGCACCTGTGAATAAGTCTTCAATTAATTTACCGCCTTTAGTCATACGGAAAATTTTAGGTAATGGGCGAGGAGGCGTATAACTTTCAAGGCGCTCAACTGCACGAGGGCTTAGAATTAACATGCCATGGCCACCTTCTCCACCTAGCACTTTTTGCCAGCTGTAGGTGATTACATCCAGTTTTTCCCAATCCATTTTTTGCGCAAATACCGCAGACGTGGCGTCACAAAAGGTTAACCCTTTGCGGTTCTTGTCAATCCAGTCTGCGTTAGGTACTTTGACTCCAGAAGTTGTGCCGTTCCACGTAAATACCACATCATTGTCACAGTTTACCTCTGATAACTCAGGTAATTGACCATAGTCGGCACTGAATACTCGAGTGTTTTCTAGTTGTAATTGTTTGGTTATGTCGGTGGCCCAACCTTGACCAAAGGATTCCCAATACACCACATCAACGGGGCGTTCGCCTAACATTGACCACATTGCCATTTCCATTGCACCGGTATCAGAGGCGGGCACAACGGCCACGCGATATCCTTCAGGCAATCCCAAAATTTTGGCGGTATCTAAACACGCGCTTTTAAGTGCTTGTTTACCTATAGCCGCTCGGTGAGATCGCCCCAACACAGATAAATCAAGTTTGCTGACATCGTAACCAGGGCGTTTAGCGCAAGGGCCAGATGAAAAGTTAGGGTTGCTAGGTTTCAGGTTAGGATGCATGATTTTCTCGAGCCAAAAGTAAGTGAAAATAAGAACTATCGAGAATACAAGTGATTGATAGCTATCACCAATATTCAAGTGTCATGATTTATATCGATTGTGTTATATGAATGTTAAACGCCAAAAGGACGTTTATCGATAAGTGCTTCATTAAGTCTAATTGTCTGCCCCTTCAATAAACACAAAAATTTAACATAAGCATGTGCAAACGTTTACATTAATATCTTATTAGTTCACCATAGCCACCGAAAAAATGTCGAATAGCACTTGGGGAAATGATTTTGGCGCAAAATAACGAGAATATGCTGTTTATTGTTTTAATAAGTTGTGTTGCCACCATAGGTGGATTTTTGTTTGGTTTTGATAGTGGTGTGATTAATGGCACGGTTGATGGATTAAGAATTGCATTTAATTCACAAGATATTGGCACAGGTTTTAATGTGTCTAGCATGTTGTTAGGTTGTGCCGTTGGCGCGTTTACCGCTGGGAGATTAGCCGATAAATATGGGCGAAAATCGTTATTATTGACCACAGCAGTTTTCTTTATTATCAGCGCCTGGGGATCTGGTGTTTCCGAGTCTTCTGCCGAGTTTATTATATACCGCTTTTTAGGTGGCCTAGCAGTGGGCGCCGCATCTGTTATGGCCCCAGCTTATATAAGCGAAATTGCGCCTGCTAGGTTGCGAGGGCGATTGGCATCAATTCAACAAGTTGCCATCGTAATTGGATTGTTTTCGGCTTTTGTTAGCAACTATTGGATCGTTAATTTTGCAGGAGCGTCCACCGCTACATTTTGGATGGAGTTTGAAGCGTGGCGATGGATGTTTTGGATAGAGTTGTTACCCGCAATATTGTTTTTGGTTACTTTGATATTCATCCCAGAAAGTCCCAGATTTTTAGTCTTAGATGCTAGAAATGATGAAGCAGAAGTTGTGCTTGAGAAATTGTATGGTGAGGCTGCTGGCCAACAAAAGTTACTTGAAATTCAGCAGTCGTTGTCTGCCGACAACCATCAACCTAGGTTAGCTGACTTAAAAGAAAAAACCACGGGTAAGGTGCGCACAATAGTTTGGGTAGGTATTGGTTTAGCCACCTTTCAGCAGCTAGTGGGTATTAATGTGGTGTTTTACTACGGTGCCGTTTTATGGCAAGCCGTAGGTTTTTCAGAGGGCGATGCATTACTTATTAATATTATCAGTGGCGCGGTGAGTATTGCGGCAGTTGTGATTACTATGTATCTGATTGATAAAGTCGGACGTAAACCTTTCTTAATGCTTGGCTCAATTGGTATGGCCGTTACCTTAGGTTTGTTGGTTTATGCCTTTGGAAATGCTGTTGTAGATGCAAATGGCAACTTAGATCTAGGTGAGCTAGGGACCTTAGCATTAGTTGCCGCTAATGCTTATGTGTTTTTCTTTAATTTATCTTGGGGGCCGGTAATGTGGGTCATGCTGGGTGAGATGTTCCCTAATCAAATTCGTGGTTCTGGACTCGCTGTGGCTGGGCTAGCCCAGTGGACTTCAAATTTTGCTATTACTATGACCTTCCCAATTATGTTGGCTAGTATTGGATTGGCTGGCGCTTACGGTTTTTATACCTTATGTGCAGTGCTTTCAATCCTCTTTGTGGCAAAGTTTGTTTATGAAACCAAAGGTAAAGAATTAGAAGAAATGCAAGGATAATGAAAAGTGCGAAGTAAAACTGTTTAAAGGACGGTTTTACTTCGCCACTTTAACCAGTGACCCACCAATACATAATAGATGCGCCTAGTAGTAACCCAATCATTAACCCACTAAACATAATCAGATAATGCTCGCGAAACGATGCGCTTTGAAGTCTAGCGTTTGATTTTTTTGGCACCACACAAATATCTGTTTTCGCAATCTCAAATACAGCACACAAACTCATTACACTCTCATTTGAAGCATTTCCGAGTTTTTCTATTCGTTGTACGGTTCTCAAACTAATATCACAGGCATCAGCTAAATGTTGTTGCGTCCAGTTGCGCTGGATCCGCAGCTTCTTTATTACCTTACTATCAATTTCCATGTGAAAGATTTATCTCATTCAGGCAAAAAAATAGCTAACTAAGAAGCCAACAACTAAACCCAATGTCACACCTATTCCAATCCAAACGCCCAACTGCCTGAGAAACCCCCAAACACCTCCGTTAATATAAGCTTTGGTTTCTGTAAATTGTACTGTTCCATCAATTGATAAGGTGCATTCTACTTTTTGAGTCCAAATGTTGAGTACATCAAATTTTACGCGGTAATGTTTACCATTATATTGAAAGTTATGTAGGCTCAAGGTGCCATAACTGCGTTTCTCTGAAACGGGATTATCATTTACGTAGACGGTTTCTTTGCCACTGAATGTTGAAGCATTCGCTGTAATTTCAATTCCTTCATCTTCAAAGAAAAACCAAAACCCCTCTTTTATTGTGACTTTACTCATGTTGTTTACCGTTGGTTTTTGAACTGCGGCTATAGTGTGATGCATCGTATTACGCTCGTTTTTTTTAAGAGCAACCAGTCAATCATCTGAGTTGAGTTATTACGACGACAAGTGTGCGACAGTCGTATATTTTGGCATATGACACTAGGCTTGTCATATTGTTTAAGTGATTGAAAATAATAGAATTGCGTGAGTTTTATGTGGTTGAGTTAATGTTGGTTTACACTAGGTGCGTAGTGGTTAAACGGATTTAGTCTTAAGGTATTTTGCCACTAAATTTTCCAATAACTTATGTTTTATTGGCTTGACTATGTAATCGTCCATTCCCGCCTCTTTCGCTTTGGCATAATCTTGCTTCATCGCATTGGCTGATAAACCACATATAATCAGTTTGTCATGTCCTTTTTCTCTTAGTGTACGCGTTGCTTCGTAGCCGTCCATGACCGGCATTTGAATGTCCATCAAAACTAAATCGTATTGTGGTGAATTGACTATCTTAGTCACTGCCTGATATCCATTTTCGGCAATATCATAGGTCAAACCCAGTAATTTTAGCATTTCGCTGGCAACAGCTTGATTGATACTATTGTCTTCGACTAATAATACGTGTCCTTCATATTGAGAGTGACAGGTTGGCTGCTCGTTAGTAAAAATGTCGTCCCTAGATTTGACTTGTAATTCGGTATACATCAAGTGCTGTAAAAAGCTGAAGGCTTGTTGTGGCGTAAAAGGGTGCGATAAACACTTAGCTGGCCAGGTAGCTAACAATTGATTCGGTAAATTACTCGGTTGAGAATTTGTAATAAAACCCACTTTTACAGCGTTGCTGACTAATTTGTCAATGGATTCATAGTCGCTTCTGAATACCCCTTGATCTTCTATATCGAGTAAAACCGTGTCATCGCTGCCAATCTCTTTTAGCGTTGCAGATAACTGGCTCATGGGCATATGATGATAATTTAATCCGGTTTTTTCGATGTATTCAGTGTTTAGAAATCCTTTGCGGCTAGCGCTATAATAATACAACTTGCCTTTCGGCTGCGGCAGCGCTGAAATCATCTGGTCAGGGTTTTTGGACTGAGTTAATAAAAGCTCGACTTTAAATGTGCTGCCTTTGTTCTCCTCAGACTTAACTGACACACTACCACCCATCAGCTCAACGAGTTGGGTAACAATGGAAAGCCCTAGTCCACTACCACCAAAATTTCTACTAGTTGAGCCATCAGCTTGAGTAAATGAATCAAATATTTTACTGACTTGTGCGGCGCTCATACCTATACCGCTGTCAGTGACGTCAATAAATAAACTAAGGAGCTGGGTATCATTATGAAATTTGAAATCAACATCAATGGAAACATGTCCATTTCGAGTAAACTTGATGGCGTTACTACATAGATTTATTAGCACTTGACTGATCCTTAATGGATCGCCTATTAAATGCGCAGGCATATTTGGATTGGCGCTAAACCTTACGTTTAGGTTCTTTTCTTGGGCACGATTTGCGATATTCGCTAAAATATTAGCGAATAATGACTCCACCGAAAATTCAGTACTTTCTATGTCCAGCTTGCCCGCTTCAATTTTCGAAAAGTCTAGAATGTCATTAATTAGACTCATCAGTATTTGACCGGAGTGAGCGGCTTTAGTCAGCTGCTCCCTTTGGGATGGGGTTAAATCTGAACGCAATACTATTTCTAACATACCAATAATGCCGTTCATTGGCGTGCGAATTTCATGGCTCATATTAGCTAAAAACATACTTTTAGACGCAGTCGCTTGTTCGACCTTTTGATTGGAGGCGATCAATTGAGTATTCAGTGCTTCTTGTTGCGCATTCAGGGATTGTGATTGTTTTAGCAAAGTGGCGGTTTGTTTGTTCTTTCTGTGGAAAACATCTGCTGCTTTGGCTAACAGACCTATTTCATCCTTACGGTGAAGGCTAGGAATACTTGTAACATCTTTTCCCTTGGCTAATCGTTGAAAAACATTGGTAATAGTGTTGATAGGTAACATTATCTTATAGATTAAAAATAGGGCTGTGGCAGTAGCCAAAATAATCCCTACCGCTGAAAATAAGTTACTACTGATACTGGTTTTGTCGAGAGTCAGTTTAACACCCATATTGGTTTCTATGAGTTGCTCGGTAACCATTTTATTCAGCTCTCTGGCTAAGAAAAGAAATTCGTTTGCCGAACCTGCCATGACAACATTGACCAAAAACAAATAACCTCGGGTGATTTGAGTGAGTTGCAAAAAGTCACTTTCAAATTGATTCAGCCTATCAATCACAGTTTGATAATTTTTATTTGTGCTTAGCTGTTTATTAATCTGAACTTTGGCCATCATAATTTGCTGCTGAAAGGGGTCAACGAGTTGTTGTTCAGGCGTTTGTAAATACTGCAACAGAAAGTTTTCAGCGCGAGCTAGATGGTACTTGGCATTTTCGAGACTGTCTTGCACTGCAAGGGACTGGTTTTGATTCACTCTGATGTTATTAAATAAGGTTTCAAGTTCATTAGATAACCCTGAACTATATAGGGTTTGTTGTTTGCTTCTGCCCTCAATTACACTACTAAAATTTTCTTTATAATCATCTAAATGGGTGCGCATTCGTGTTATGTAATCGAAATACAGTGCATTATTTTCTTCTTGCGAAATAAGGTCTTCTAAACGTTTTAGATTATTTTGGTTTTGATCGATTAATAAATTAAATCGGCTAATTGCGGATTCACTTGCAGATTCTTTATAGATGAGTACGTTGCGCTGCAAATCGATAACATCTCTTTCAAGCTCACGAACAAGACTCACCTTAACCACTGCTTGTTGTGTTAAATCGAGTACGTCGACAAAGGTAGATTGGCTGTTTCTTGATAAATAAACTTGAGATAACAACAACAACACTAAAGTTGCTGAAATCAGCAGTATTTGAGCTTTAATTGTTCTAAACACATTATCCCCTGATTTGATTAAGAACTAATAAACTCATACCACTTCTGCACGCTGTAATCGTAGGTTGGCATGGCTGTATTCCATACCGCTACATTACTAAAACGTTTGGTATAACTTCCGCCACTGCGAATGTCGCCCTGAAGTACCGAAATTTTGTTGTCTGTGCCTCGTAGTGCTTGTGTGGCTTGTTTTCCTTGATACCAATAGTCCCATTCTGCCGAACTTAAAAATGAGGTAGAGCGTTGAGGATTAGAAATATAGTATCCTTGCTTGGCAACAAAAGCACCGGGCCAGCCAGATAACCACCAATTCATATAATCATAGGCGGCGTCTTTTGACCTACCTCGGGAGGCAGCAGAAAGGCACATCACCCCATGCCAACCTCGATAACCTTCTTTGGGAGCGGCAAATCTAACTGGAATATTTCTCCCGTTTAAAGCCGATACTGCGGGAGAGAACATGCTTTGAATTGCTACGCGATCGGTTCGCATATAATCTACAGATTCTGGTACCGAATTCCAGAAACCGCCGAAATGATTCTGCCTTTTAAAATCGATAAGAACGTTAAATAACCGATCTAAATCTATTTTGGTTAAGTTTCCAATGTCTTCAAATTTAACTAATCCTTGTGCTTGGGTGGCCAGGGCTAAATCAAAAAGGCCAATGGTAGGGGCATTCACAATACCTACTTTTCCTGTAAACCTTGGTTCGAGTAACCAGCCCCAACTTTCAGTTTTATAGGCTTCGCCTTTGGTGATTGCATTAGTGTTATAACCAAAAGAATCAACATTATGTACATAAGGTAAAAAGCTAATTTGGTCTGTATGTGTTTTGCCTAATTTGCCATCTGGCTGCACATGTAAAATTTTATAGGGGGCATCTCCGGCACCATAACTTGCATTAGGACTGACTTTGCCAGTTTTGCATAAAGGGTTAATCTCATCCCAATATTGCAGCCTATTTTTGTCGATGGCTTGTATCGAGCCACTTGCCCATAAAGGCCTGATACTATTAGACCACTGTTCGTAGAGATCGAAAGAATTTGGATTGACTAAGGCTTTTTGTATGACAGCAGCGCTACCTTTGGGCTCAAATATCAAATCGATACCCAAGTCTTCCATGGCTTTTTGGCGAAGTTGTTCTTGTAAGGTCACGTGAGTACCCAGCACTCTCAGTTGGGTACGTTGCCTTGCAAACACATAAGGTGCTTGGGTTATTGCAGTGGCACCTACTATTGCTTGGCTAATGGATTTTAAAGCTTGGCGGCGGGTGACTTTTGTCGGTGGTTTTACAGATAAATTAATTGAAGCCATATCTCAAAAGTTGCTAAAAATTTAATAACCCGAGGACTTTAATCTATCAACTATTTATCCGCAATTAGCCAAAAGTCTATAGTGCTTGTAATAAATCATAATTTTTGAGGGGTAAGTGAGGTGCAATTAAACGCGCTAGGCTAGGTGTTAATCAGCATAAAATTTATGCTGAAATTTTAACGTTTTCACCTCAAGTCCGTTATTAATGGCAACAGAAATACGGTATTGTTCTTGGTCACTAAAAGGTAATACAGCTAAATAATAAATGGCTTTACCTTCTATTACTTGTTTAAATTTTAACTCTTTAACCACCCCAAGCAAGTTTTTAGCCTCGCCCGTTAAGACTACGGATTGTGCCGTTTTGTCTTGCCTGTCGAGTACTGAAATGTTAATTAATCCATTAAACTTACTACGTACTATGCCGTATTCTTTTGCAACCTGGGGTGTTAAAAAGGTGCTATTTAAAGCCATATAATGCACGTCCCAACTGCCCAATTCTTGCTTTTGTTCTGCGTTTGCTGAAAAACAAAATAACAGCCCTAGAGCCAGCGAGATAAGTAGTTGAGAGTGCTTGATAATCTTCACCTTAAAATATTCCAAATAAATCAGCGAGTAGCTTTTGAATAAACAGTAGCAGTACGATAACAACCATAACCGACAAGTCTAATCCACCCATATCAGGCATTCTTCTACGAATAGGTGCAAGCATAGGTTCAGTAAGCTGGCCCAAAACCATTTCCATTGGATTTCTACCTTGGCTTACCCAGCTCATAATGGCGCGAAGAATCAGTACATACATCACTAATGTCAGCGATTCTTTGATCACTATGACAAAGGACACTATGACCAACGACAGTATGTTAAGACCAGTGCCCCCTAATACTAAATTCAAAGTGACAATTTTTAATCCAGCCACTAATAACGCTAACACTAAGGTTGCGGTATCTAAGCGGCCAATTGCAGGTATGACTCTGCGTAAAGGCGCCACAATAGGTTGTGTGGCTTTGACCACAAATTGGCTAAAGGGATTGTAGAAATCAGCTCTGGCAAATTGCAACCATAGGCGCAATAACACCACCATTAAATAAATGTTAAAAACAAAATCAATTAAAAACTGTACTGAACTCATATTCTGGGTTTTCCTCGGTTTTTACAAAAAGTCGTCTAAAATTGTTGCGCCATTTCTTCGGCTCGTTTAACCGCGGCTTGCATGGCGTTGGCGACTACTTGTTCTATACCTTGCTGCTGAAACGACTCTATAGCCTTGGCAGTGGTGCCACCTTTAGAGGTAACTTGGGTGCGCAACTCACTTAATTCAAGGTGAGGATTGTGACAAACCATTTCAGCTGCACCTAACATGGCTTGTTGTACCATTAACCTGGCTGTTTGGTGATCAAACCCTTGACGCTCAGATTCTTTTTGCATTGCTTCCAAAAATAAGAAGAAATACGCAGGACTGCTGCCAGCCGCGGCAATAACACCGTCTATCATCGATTCTTTTTCAACCCAGGCTATAGCACCGATCTGATTCATTAAGTCTGCGGCATATTTTTTATCACTATCGCCTACATTTGTATCGGCAAATAAACCTGTCATACCCTTACCTAAGGCGCTTGGCGTATTAGGCATTGTGCGCACAATGGCAAAGTCTCCGCCAAGCATCTGCTGTAACCTACTCGTTGTGATACCTGCAGCAATAGACACAAAAAGTTTGCCGCTTAGGTTTTGACCTTGTGTTAATTTTCCACACACTTGTTCCATCAGTTGCGGTTTGACCGCAAGGACAATCACATCCGCTGCATTCACAGCTTCCGTATTTTCTTGAGTAATGTTGATGCCAAAATCTGCTTGCAGTGCAGATAGCTTACCAATTGAAGGGTTACTGGCTGTTATCAAGTGCGCAGGATAGTCGTTATTGACTAAACCACTGATAATACTTCTTGTCATATTACCTGCACCAATAAAGGCTATTTTTCTGTGTTGCATGATTTTCCTTATGTTAATTACTGGTTGCGTTCGCCAAAAATCGCGGTGCCTACTCTTACCATAGTGCTACCGTTGTTAATGGCGTTTTGCATATCTCCCGACATGCCCATAGACAGTGTGTCTACTGATGGATAAAGAGTTTGCAAATTTTCAAACAGTGCAGTCATTTGTGCAAAGCTTGCGCTTTGTTTATTCTCAGTTTGATTCGCCTTAGGGATAGTCATAAGTCCCCGCAGAGTGAGATTAGGCAGCTCTGAAATGGCCTTTGCAAAGTCATTGAGTTGTTCTGCACTTATCCCCGCTTTATTATGGTCGTTGTCAATATTCACTTGGATACAGACATTTAATTTTTTGTATGCACTTCTTTGATCATTTAATCGTTGCGCTATTTTGAGCCTGTCGATTGTTTGTACCCAATCAAAATGTTCGGCCACCAAACGGGTTTTATTCGATTGCAATGGGCCTATGAAATGCCACTCAATATCATCAAGTGCCTGTAAGGCTTGTATTTTTTCTACGCCTTCTTGGACATAGTTTTCACCGAAACAATATTGTCCAGCTTCATACGCTTGCACAATATTAGATACGGGTTTGGTTTTACTCACTGCTAGCAATTTTACCGAATTTGATGGACGATGGGCATCTAAGGTAGATTGCTCGACAGTATTTTGTACGCTTTTGAGCCGTTCTGCTATGGTTTCCATATTGCAACTTGATATACGGAGAATATTGCTTGGATATTACCGAACTTTTAGCCTTTAGTGTTAAAAATAAAGCTTCTGATTTACACCTTTCTGCTGGATTGCCGCCAATCATACGTGTTGACGGTGAAATGCGAAAATTAAATATACCTGCTCTTGAACATAAAGAAGTGCATGCGTTAATTTTTGAAATCATGAATGATAAACAACGTAAGGAATATGAAGAAAATCTCGAAACCGATTTTTCATTTGAAGTGAAAGACCTGTCGCGTTTTAGGGTGAATGCTTTTGTGCAAAACCGCGGTGCGGCTGCAGTGTTAAGGACCATTCCAAGTGATATCTTAAGTCTAGATGACTTAGGTGCGCCACAAATATTCAAAGACATTATCAATCAACCTACTGGCATCGTTCTAGTGACGGGCGCCACAGGTTCGGGTAAAAGTACCACTTTAGCGGCTATGATTGATCATATTAACTCAACTAAACGTGAGCATATCTTAACCATCGAAGACCCCATCGAATTTGTCCATGAAAACAAACTGTGTGTGCTTAATCAGCGTGAAGTACATAGGGATACCCATAGTTTCAATAATGCGCTGCGTTCAGCATTGCGTGAAGATCCCGATATTATTTTGGTGGGCGAATTACGAGACTTAGAAACTATCCGCTTAGCTATCTCAGCCGCTGAAACAGGGCATTTGGTATTCGGAACCTTGCACACCAACTCCGCACCTAAAACCATTGATAGATTAATTGATGTTTTCCCAGCAGCCGAAAAATCCATGATACGTTCCATGTTGTCTGAATCCTTGCGTGCGGTTATTTCGCAAACCTTGTTGAAAAAAGTCGGCGGCGGCAGGGTGGCAGCACATGAAATTATGCTGGGTATCCCGGCGATTCGAAATCTCATCCGTGAAGATAAAGTGCCACAAATGTATTCAGTGATTCAAACCGGTCAATCCCATGGGATGCAGACTATGGACCAGTGTCTGCAGAGACTAGTCGCACAGGGCCTAATTACAGCTCAAGATGCGGCGGCTAAATCTATTGATAAAAAACCGACCTCTAGTTTTTAGGAATTTAATATGGAACTCACTCCTTACTTGGAAGAGATGGAAGGCCTTGGCGCATCAGATTTATTTGTCACAGTGGGTTTTCCTGTTAGTGCCAAAGTGAATGGTCAGATGACGCCAATTGGTGGCAGTTGCCTTACCGAAGAAGACGCCTTAGCCCTAGTGCATGATGCTATGAGCGATAAACAAAAGGATGAGTTTGAACAAAGCAAAGAGTGTAACTTTGCTATCGCCCGCGAGGGCATAGGGCGATTTCGTTGTAGTGCGTTTTGGCAGCGAGATATGGCTGGTATGGTAGTGAGGCGTATTGTGACGCAAATTCCTCAAGTGGCAGATCTTGGCTTACCAGAAATATTAAAAGACGTGATTATGTCTAAGCGCGGCTTGTTGTTATTTGTAGGTGCCACAGGTACAGGTAAATCAACCTCCTTAGCCGCATTGATGGGACACAGAAACCAACATTCAAAAGGGCATATTCTAACCATTGAGGATCCTATAGAGTTTGTCCATGAACATGGCAATTGTGTGGTCACACAGAGGGAAGTGGGCATAGATACTAAATCTTTTGACGACGCCTTAAAAAGTTCTTTGCGCCAAGCCCCAGATGTGATTTTGATTGGGGAAATTCGTTCAATGGAAACCATGGAATACGCCATGTCTTTTGCAGATACTGGGCATTTATGTGTGGCGACTTTGCATGCTAACAATGCTAATCAAGCGATTGAACGTATCATGCATTTAGCGCCACCGGATCAACATGAAAAACTTCGCTTTGATTTAAGTTTGAATATGCGCGCGATAGTAGCGCAGCAGTTAGTGCCCACACCAGATGGTACAGGGCGAGTTGCAGCCATTGAAATATTGCTTAATTCACCACTAGTCACAGATCTTATTCAAAGAAACGAAATTGGTGGCTTGAAAGAGGCAATGAAAAAAGGCAAAGAAATAGGCATGCAAAGTTTTGATATGGCTTTATATGACTTATACAAAGCAGGCAAAGTCACATTGGAACATGCTATCCATCATGCTGATTCACCGAATGATTTACGTTTGATGATTAAATTGGACTCGGATGAAGGTAATCAACTTGGTTCTCTTTCTAACGTGTCTATAGATATGGATTAAGTACTGCTTTGATTAAAGTTTATAGTCATTTTGATCGCTTTATGGTTTTTCAAATCAAACAATTACTTGATGAAAAAGGCATACCAAATTTTGTCAAAAATGAGTTTGCCATAGGCGCAATGGGTGAATTATCGCCTATGGATGTATTGCCTGAGGTGTGGATTAGTGATCCCCAATGGTTGCCTAAAGCACAACAGTTTATCGAGGCATTTGAGTCTCAGCCTCTAGATCAATCCCCTTGGGTTTGTGCTAAATGTCACGAGACTAATACGGCAAACTTTGAACTTTGTTGGCAGTGTGGTGAAGATCATGTTCAGTAGCTATGGTCTTGGCGACCTCACTAAAGCTTCGTTTTTATGGCATTAAATAGTGGCGACGCTAGCCAAATCGAAGAGTTTGTTGAGGCTATGTGGCTTGAAAAGGGACTAAGTGAAAACACCCTTAGTGCATATCGCTCTGATTTAACTAAGTTTGCACTGTATTTGGCGCTGCAAGGTGACGAAGGCAGGCCAGTGTTATTGATTGATTTTAACCAGAACGAGCTACATCAATATCTAGCCACTCGATATGACAGCGGATTATCTGAGCGTAGCACTTCGCGGTTTTTAAGCAGCCTTCGAAGTTTGTGCCAATATATGCTGCGACAAAAAATTCGCAGTGATGATCCAGTGAGCCTATTACAAAACCCCAAGCTTCCTCAATCTCTGCCTAAAACCTTAACCGAAACTGAAGTCATCGACTTACTCAATGCACCTAAAACCGACGATCCCATTCAACTACGTGATAAAGCTATGTTAGAGGTGTTGTACGCCACAGGTTTGCGAGTGACAGAATTAGTTAGCTTACGATTAGATCAATTGAGTCTGCAACAAGGTGTAGTGAGAATCATTGGAAAAGGTAATAAGGAAAGGTTAGTGCCTTTAGGTGAAGATGCGGTTGACTGGGTAGCAAAGTTTTTAAAACAAGGGCGTGGTGCATTACTTAAATCTGAAAGTGACATTGTTTTCCCCAGCAAACGTGGCGTGGCCATGACCCGCCAAACATTCTGGCATCGTATTAAACTTTACAGCCAGATGGCTAATATTCAGACTGACTTATCTCCGCATACTTTGCGCCATGCCTTTGCAACCCACTTACTTAATCACGGAGCAGATTTACGTGTGGTACAAATGTTGTTGGGGCACAGTGATCTATCTACCACACAAATATACACTCATGTAGCGACTGAGCGATTGCAAAAATTGGTAGCAGAACATCATCCAAGAGGATAACGGGAAACTCATAAGATATACTAGGCCTTGGTTTACATTTACATACGTATTAGCCATTGGTTTCCATTTTCTGTTCAGATAAACTAGTATCGGTATCTATTTGAAATTATTTCCCGCATTTAGGGTCATATAAGTCATGTTATTAATTGGAAAACACTATGAAAAAGTGGACAAAAATAAACGCTGTATTAAGCGGATTCATCTTAATCCTTAGTTTTAACTTATCTGCTTCGAGCGATACAGGTAACTATGACCAAGTGAAAGCGAAACTACAAACCATTCTTGGTACCTCTGTAAGTGCAATAGGCGATGCGCCAGTGCCAGGCTTATTGCAAGTCATATCAGACAAAGGTTTATTTTACGCCAGCCAAGACGGTAAATATTTGTTTCGTGCAAGTATTTATAATATTGATGAAGGTATGCGTAATGTCACCGAAGATGCTCTTGGAGCAATACGTTTAGATGGTTTAAAAAAATTCAAAGATGATGTTATCGAATATAAAGCAGATAACGAAAAATATGTAGTTAATGTATTTACTGATATTACCTGTGGTTATTGCCGTAAGTTGCATAACGAAATGGATCAATACAATGACCTCGGCATAACTGTAAGATATCTCGCTTTTCCTCGTGGTGGATTAAAGAGTAGTTCTTATACCGATATGGTTTCAGTTTGGTGCGCGGATAATAAGCAAGAAGCCATGAATAAAGCGAAAGCGGGTGGCACAGTAGCCACTAAAAACTGCCAAACCCAAGTGGCAGAGGAATACGCATTTGGCCAAAAAATTGGAGTAAACGGTACGCCTAACATCATCATGCCTAATGGTTCAGTGATACCGGGTTACCAGCCGCCTAAACAACTCGAGCAAGCACTAAAAGCGCTTATGTAGTTTCCTGCCTTAATCATTACATTCATAAGCCTGTATTAAGACAATCAGTGTCTGTTGCAGGCTTTTTTATTTTTACTTCCCCACTGGGTAATTAGTTAAGTGCAAATCAGCCGCAGACCAAAAAAAGATAGCCAACACCTTCCCCAACAGTTGCATCCAAGATTAAAACAAATATATGCCGATAGAGGTGTAGAAAATGCAGCCCAACTGAATCGCAGCGCAAAAGCACTATTGCATTACGATCAATTACAAGGTGTTGATAAAGCCGTTAGTCTTTTGGCAGAGGCCATAGCCACCCATAAAAAAATCATTATTGTGGGTGATTTTGATGCTGATGGTGCCACTAGTACTGCCTTAAGTATAATGGCGCTGCGTATGATGGGCTCGACTAATCATGATTATCTTGTACCGAATCGTTTTGATTTTGGTTATGGTTTAAGCCCTGAAATAGTCGATGTTGCTGCTCAGCAACAAGCTGACGTGATCATGACAGTAGACAATGGTATTGCCTGTTTTGCTGGTGTAGAAAGAGCCAAATCTTTGGGCATAACTGTCATAGTGACTGATCATCATTTAGCGGCTGAGTCTTTACCTATTGCCGATGCCATTGTGAATCCAAACCAACCTGGCTGTGGTTTTTTGTCTAAAAACTTAGCGGGGGTTGGGGTAGCATTTTATTTAATGCTGGCGCTGCGGGCCGAGTTAAAATCCAATGGCTGGCTGCAACAACAAGGGTTAGCAGTGCCAAATTTAGCGGACCTATTAGATGTAGTGGCTTTAGGCACAGTGGCCGATGTTGTGCCATTAGATGAAAACAATAGAATATTGGTGCACCAAGGAGTGCAACGGATCCGCAGTGATAAGTGCCGCCCCGGCATTCAGGCGATCATAGAAGTAGCGGGCAGAGAAAAAAGTCGTTTGGTGGCCTCTGATTTAGGTTTTGTAGTAGGGCCACGGCTCAATGCTGCGGGTAGATTGGATGATATGTCTTTGGGCATTGAATGTTTGCTAACGGATGATCCGGCACGTGCAAGGCAAATCGCTGTGCAGCTTGATAGTTTAAATCGAGAAAGGCGCGAAATAGAAGGATCAATGCAGCAAGAAGCCGTAAAAGTCTTAGAAGGTCTGAATATTCAGGCCAATAAATTACCTTACGGGTTAGTGTTGTACCAAGCCGATTATCATCAAGGTGTCATTGGCATTTTAGCGGGGCGTATCAAAGATAAATATTTTCGCCCAACCATCGCTTTTGCCCATCAAGACGATGACACCTTAAAAGGTTCGGCCCGTTCGATTCCAGGCTTACATATCCGTGATTTATTAGAAGAGATCAATAATCGTTACCCCGACATCATTGGCAAATTTGGTGGGCATGCCATGGCTGCGGGAATGAGTTTGCCATTAAAAAATCTTGCTGCATTCGAGCAAGTGTTTCAGCAAATTGCTGAAGAAAACCTGAAAGATAAACCTTTGGCAGGTGAGTTAATTTCTGATGGTGAGTTACAGACTGAAGATTTTACATTAGCGTTTGCCCAATGTTTGCAAGAAGCAGGTCCGTGGGGGCAGGGGTTTCCTGAGCCACTTTTTGATGGTGAGTTTCAATTAATGGATCAACGTTTAGTGGGCAGTAAACACCTTAAAATGATGGTGAAACATGAAAGTGGCGTGTTAATTGACGCTATCGCTTTTAATATTGATTTAGATCTTTGGCCTAATGCGCAATGTTCTCATGTGAATTTGGCTTACAAGTTAGATATTAATGAATTCCGAGGTAGAACTAGCTTGCAGTTGCTGGTGGAAGGAATGATTGCCCTATAAATAAGTAAAAGGGTGAATTTGTTGTTTGTTTTTTGTACTGTTCTGGCATTATAGTTAGTCTAACTAATCCAAAATGTCTTCAAGGAACAGAGCATGTTTTTGAATAAGTTCGCCGCTCCTCCCCTTACTCTCACCCTTTTATTGAGTGGGTTTTTTTTCAGCTTATCTGTCTACGGCAATATTACCCTGTCGCCTGGGACCAATGATTATAGGCTCATCCAACTAAACACTTATAAAGGTCTGCCACGAATAGGAGAGCCTAACAGCAATCAGTCGGTGAGTGACATTGAATTGCACAACTATTCCATTGGGTTAATCAGTAAGCTTCAATACATGCAGCAGTTTTCTGACTGTTACGATAATCTTAAAGGATATAAGGTTAGAGTCGAGCAGTGCCAAAATACCTTCATTGAACATAGTCAACAAACACAATTTTGGTCACAGCATATCGAAATGATGGCCTTTTCAATGCGTCCTAAAGCCCATCAAGCTACTTTTTGCTTAAATATGAACTCCCCCTGCGGGGCTAAAAGTGTCGACCAAATCATGGTTGAAAATACTACGAAACCAGGGGCGGAATATCGTCGTCCCGATGAATTTGAAGTAAGGGATATCACTGATAATTTGATGAATTCACATTATCAGGACTTTGTTAACTACCGTAAAAATATCAAGACTTTTAACCAGCTGTGGTTGGTTTCAAAAGTGAATTTAGGCAATTATCAATTTGATACAGGGAGTTTCGCGTTTCGTTTTAATCTGCCGCACAGTTTTTATTCACCCTATAATGATGCCAAAGCCTACAATGAAAGTGGTTTGCAACGGCAACTTTTTAATTCAAGCAAACTCCAACATTCAGTTAGGTATGCGCCCCAAGGCACAGCTGAGGAGTTTAAAAACATTCAATACCCCAGAAGTTATCAAGTGACTTTAGCTATGGGGCGCCAGCAGGCTAAAGAGTTGGTGGCAGGGGGCGGAAGTCGGCAATTGTATACCTTAGTTAAGTTGGATATTTTACCTTTTGCTTTCAAAGGTCATAGAAATATCATCAACACTGGCGAGTGGGTTTATCGCTTTGCCAGCCCTAAAATAGAAATATTTGCAGATCTCGAACTGCAACAAAAAGTGGCAGAGGCAAGTTTACCACTTGAAAATTATACAGATAAACAAGACCCTTTAGATGCAGCGATATCAAAGGCAAAGTATCAAACAGTTAAGCAAACAAAACCATTGGACAACCGCATTATTCCCTTGATGTTTTTGCAACAGGAGGAGCTAAAAGATAGTTATTTTGAGTCCATGTGGCGAATTATTCCCGTCACTGAGCGAAATTTTTGGGAAGATCACATTAGGCGCCAAGAAAACATTGAGCGTGCCAAGCAAAATGCCGCGTCCCAATCTAGCTACAAGCAAAAAGATTTGGTTTCTAACGTTAAACGAGCCGAAGATCTAGCTACATTTTCGACATTTAGTTGGCAAGATAAGCAGCAAATGAATGCAGTGCAACGCCAAGCTTTTTACGACTATATTTTGGGTTACGGCGACATGCTTGAGAAACAGCCTATGTGGCCAGACACACTTGCCAGTGTGCCTTGGGGGCTAAATCTTGCGACAGTTTTTAGGCAAGGGCATTTGCAAGTGAGTCAAGCAGCCATGCATTTAGCTGCTGAAGGTGAAGATAAAAACCTGATTAAACAATTTGCATTAGATTTAGCCAATTCCCAAAAAATAGAGCATTTAACCCTAACCCTGCAAATGAAAGAGTTGCGTTATCAACAGGACACTCAAACCTTAGAATTTGATAAAAAAACGGGGATGTTTCCAGTTACAAGAAATGAATTATTACCAACGGCTATAGGCGATAATGTCGTGTATTACCTGCGTACTTCTGAGTCAGAAGTGGGAGACTTAACCAATAACCCTAAAGGTGGTTGTTCGAATAATGCTAAACGTAAATCTAAGGATTGTGTTATCCATTGGGGAAGCGTGTTGAATTTGAATTATACCCCTAGGATGCAGTTATTGGGCTTGAACAAACAAATTACTATTCCCAACAGTTTAGATGTCTCATCTTTAACTTCTGAGCAAGCTGTTGCTTTAGTGCGAGCCAGTACTTATCCAGGTTGGCGAGTCGTTATCGAATTACAATCACCGACATTACGCGCCACACACCAAGTAGAAACTAAACGGGGAAAAAGCCAAGAATTTATCGATTTTTTATTGTTAGCAAAAGTGAATAAAGTGTCGATTATTGACCAAAATGACAACATTTGGTGGAGCGAAACCAGTGCGCAAATGCAAGGCGCCGCGAGCTATACTCAAATAAAAGCGTTACAGCCACCCAAAGCACATCAGTTTAGTTCACCCGTAAAGCTTAATCCTTTTATTGAGGATTTATTGTTAGTTAAATTTGCACCTGAAAAAATAACTGACCGCACGCTAGATGCAATGTTAAGTGCGCGCTGGATTTACGAGAAAAATTCGGAAAGTCCTTATGCAGGGCGATTTTTTAATGCCCAGCGCAGAACCCCAAGTTATGACGAACTGTCAGGGTTACGTGTTGATTACAAGAACTGGATAGTCAAGTTATCGCAACAATTACCATCACGTTTTGATATTCCTCTTGAGCTTAGGTATCAATCTGACACCCTTAGATTTGCAAGCAGTTGTTACTCACCTGAAATGCCTAAAGACGCCCCCGTACGCAATAAAACCATGGCGCAAAATGCAGCGAAACAGCGGGTCAGACAATGTGAATCCAACAATCGCAAGGCCCAAAGTAAAGTAGATAGGTGCGACCGTTATGCTGAAGATATTAAACAGGCAAAAGCGGATCTCGAACAGGCCCAAGCAAGTAGTTGTGGGCTGACTGAAGTGGTAGAAGTGGAGCCCGACCCCACAATTGAACCTCAATGTTCGCTTCCCGATCCTATTAATTTAGCGACCCTCGCTCAAGATATGCAAGCTTGTCTCACTGAAACCTGCGGTACTTATGGTCCGGGTGTTGACATGCAAACCTATCAAACATGTGTACAAGAAACCTCTGCCTACTTAAAAACGGCTATGTCAGAAGCAATGGGTGGGAAAAAGAAAGTACAAAAACCAGCTAAACCTAAGGATACCTGTAAACCAGCACAGCGTAAGTTAAAGCAAGCTGAGTCACGCTTCGAGCAAAAGCAGTGTGAAGATACCTACGCCACCCTAGCTTTAGAAGATTGTAAACTGGCAGAGCAATTTGAATTACCTTCTGTGATGCCGATTGAGCGCATACGTGTTAGTAACAGTGCTTACTGTTCTGAAAACAGTTTAGTCTACATGGCGAGGGACAACGGCAGTGGTGCACAACTGCTACCTGATGCTAAGCCGTTTAGCGATACCGATATAGAAGTACATTTTTACCCAGAAGATCTTGAATTCAGTTATGAACCTGCTCAATCAGGTCAGAATGGTATCTCTAATATAAAAACCAATATAATCATTGAAGTATCGGATAGGGTGTCCGTAGCAGATGAAAAAGTGTTAGGCCTAAGGGCAAAAGTGGTTTCAAAAACATCTGAACCCTTGAATTAAATACCGAAACAGAGATTCTAAGCATTAACCTTCTTTAGTGAAATTAGGAAAAGTGCTAGACTTACTTTTTTAATAACTAACTAGTGATCATGGCAAAAAAATCCGATGTAGAAAAATTACTGGATAAACACGATAACCTTACTCATTCAGAGGAGTTGGTTGTGGTGTCTCATGTTCAACGCAAAGACGATGATTGGTTTTTGAATACTTTGATGGTTGAAGGTACAGACGTGCCTTTTAAATTTCGTCGTAGGAAAGTATATAAAAATCTGACTGATGCTAGAGTGAATTTAACTTATTACCCTATGACCGAAGAAATTGCCGGCATGGAGTTTGAAGCCATGAAAGTTGTGCGCATCAAAGTAAGTTAGCATTCAGCTCCTTTTATAAGGGATTTGCTGTTGGTACCTGAGCAACTTACTGGCTTTTTGTTACATCGACGTTCCTATCGAGAAACCAGTTATTTAACAGACTTATTTACCCTTGAACTAGGTAAGGTGAGTGCCGTAGCCAGAGGTGTCAGGGGAAATAAAGGCGATAAAAAAAGTTTATTGCAATCATTTCAACCCTTGCTGTTATCTATTTCAGGTAAGCATGAGCTACGCAACCTCAATCAATTAGAGCCAACCGGTTCTATGCTGAAACTTGTTGGCCATCAACTATTTTCAGCCATGTATTTAAACGAGTTGCTTAATAGGTTGTTACCTAAAGAAGTGCCGCACCCTGAGTTATTTCAATGTTATCAACAAAGCCTGCGATGGTTGGCGAATGATGGCGATATCGAGCCTTGTTTACGCCAGTTTGAGTTATTGCTGTTGGATGATATGGGGTATGGATTCGATTTAACTCACGACTATGAAAATGGTCAGCCTGTAGAGGCCGATGTTGATTATTGTTTGGTACTAGAAAATGGTATTAAACGCATAGATAATTTGGCACAAGGCAGCAATCGATTCTCTGGAGAAGCATTGTTACAAGTAAGTCATCATGTTTGGACGCCGAACAGTTTACAATGTGCAAAACGAATTACTAGAATGGCACTCTCACCATTACTTGGCCACAAACCTTTAAAGAGTCGAGAGTTGTTCCAACAAACTTGGTCGGCTGGCAACAAAATTGGAAATGTGAAATGAAAGAAGTGTTACTTGGTGTAAATATTGATCACATAGCGACCTTACGCAATGCTAGAGGTACATCCTACCCAGATCCAGTTCACGCTGCAGAAGTGGCAGAACGCGCTGGTGCCGATGGCATAACCGTGCATTTGCGTGAAGACAGACGACATATTACCGACCGCGATGTACGTATTCTAAAACAAACAATTCAGACTCGCATGAATCTCGAGATGGCGGTAACGGAAGAAATGCTGTTGATTGCAGAGCAAATACGCCCAGAGTTTTGTTGTTTGGTCCCTGAAAAACGCGAAGAGTTAACTACAGAGGGCGGCTTAGATGTGGCAGGTAATCAATCGAGAATGAATGCTGCCTGTTCGCGCTTAGCGGCAGCAGGAATTTTGGTTTCGTTATTTATTGATGCGGATAAAAAACAAATTGATGCAGCAGTTGCTGCCAATGCACCTTATATTGAGATCCATACTGGGCAATACGCTGAAGCTAAAAATGAAGCCGAGCAACAAAAAGAATTGGCTATTTTGATCGAAGGTATTCAATACGCCCATTCAAAAGGCCTGAAAGTCAATGCTGGTCATGGTTTGCATTACCATAATGTCAAAGCTATTGCGGCTATTCCTGAGTTGTATGAACTCAATATTGGCCATGCAATTATAGCCCGTGCCGCCTTTGATGGTTTGCATCAAGCTGTGGCTGATATGCGTCGCTTGATGCAAGAAGCGCGAGCTTAAGCGCTATGGCGATTATGGGGCTGGGAACCGATGTAGTGGAGATTGCCAGAATTGCGAAGCAATTAAATAAGTCACATCGTCTAGCACAGCGAGTATTAACGGCAACAGAGATGCTGACCTTTAATGCTCACAAATTTCCCGAACGTTTTTTGGCTAAACGTTTTGCCGCCAAAGAAGCAGCAGTAAAGGCCTTGGGCACAGGTATAGGAAGCGGAGTTAGTTTTCAGGATGTAGAAGTGGTGAGTTTGACATCAGGTCAACCTACACTTGTTTTTTCAGGAAAATTTGCTGAACTCTGCGAAAAAAGTGCGATTAACAGTAGTTTTATCTCAATTTCAGATGAGCAGCATTATGCTATGGCGACTGTTGTCTTAGAGTCTAGTTAAATTTAAGTCGACATGAAATTATCAGTGGTAAACGCACAAAGTTGGTGCCACTAAGCGCTAGCATGATGCATCTGAAAATAGTCTAGTGGTTTATGCCTCGCAATTGGGGCGGTTTACGCAATAAATGTTGGCTCGTAATATGAAAGTAGCATGAAAGTTACATGCAAAAAGTATAAAAGAATGAATGTATTACGAAATTAATACCCAAGTAACCTGATGAAATAAACTTGGCACATTTTACAACAGGCAATTATTGCTTTACCTAGCGAATCACATTTCGGTGAAGTAGGACAGATTTATATGGTTTCAATTCGTACAGTACATGAAGATCACCGCCCACCTTTTAATGAATGGTTGGCAGGCTTAAACCTGCCTGAGGCAAGCAAACAAAAGCTCAGAGATGTATCCGACACCCCAGAAATTCTGCTTATTGGCCAGGAAATGGTAGAGATACTGCACGAATTGCACATGGATGATGAAACCTTGCAAGCGGCACTGATTTATCCTTATTGTGAAGTGCACAAACTGGATGAAGAGCAGATTAAAGAGCAGTTTGGCGAAGGAATTCAAAAGTTAATTGTGGGTGTGAGGCGCATGGATGCAATCAAGTCGTTGCATTCTCGAGCCAACAGTAAAAAGAAAAACGATGAAGAGCAGATTGATAACGTGCGCCGAATGTTGCTGGCCATGGTTGAAGATGTTCGCGCTGTGGTGCTTAAACTTGCTGAGCGTATTTGTGCCTTACAAAAAGTCAAACATGCAGATGAAGAAACCCGAGTGTTGGTGGCGCGTGAATGCGCTAATATTTATGCACCCTTAGCGAACCGTCTAGGTATTGGACAATTAAAGTGGGAACTAGAAGATCACTCTTTTCGCTATTTGCATCCCGTTACCTATAAACAAATTGCGAAGTTATTAGACGAACGCCGAGCGGATCGTCAGCAATATATCGAAGACTTTGTAAGTGAATTACAAGCTGTATTAGATTCACAAAATATCAAAGCTAAAGTTTATGGCAGGCCTAAACATATTTACAGCATCTGGAAAAAGATGCAGAAAAAACAACTTAGTTTTGAACAACTTTATGACATACGAGCGGTGCGGATTATTGCCGAACGCCTGCAGGATTGTTATGCAGCATTGGGCGTAGTGCACGCCAATTGGAAACATATTCCTAACGAATTTGATGATTATATCGCCACCCCAAAACCCAATGGTTATCAATCTATTCATACTGTGACCTTGGGAAAACAAGGTAAAACCATCGAAATTCAAATACGTACTGCCAAGATGCACGAAGACGCCGAGTTAGGTGTGGCGGCACATTGGCGCTACAAAGAAGGCACAACCTCGAGTCGTTCAGGTTATGAAGAACGTATAAACTGGTTGCGTAAAATTCTACTTTGGCAAGAAGAGGTCGCCGAGAGTGGCGATTTAGTGGAAGAGTTACGCAGTCAGGTATTTGATGATCGGGTGTATGTGTTTACCCCTATAGGTGATGTGGTGGACTTGCCACTCGGTTCAACACCGCTAGATTTTGCCTATTACATTCATAGTAATGTGGGGCATAGATGTATTGGAGCCAAAATTGCCGGCAGAATTGTCCCTTTTACTTATGAATTACAAACCGGCGACCAAGTCGAAATTCTTACGGGTAAACGTTCAAATCCCAGTCGAGATTGGATGCATCCAGGTTTAGGATATGTCTATTCATCTCGTGCTCGGGCCAAAATTCAAACCTATTTTAAAAGGCAGGATAAAGACAAAAATCAAGTGGCTGGTAAAGAGCTACTAGACAGAGAACTGGGTAAAGTGAACCTTGAATCAAAACTAGCCGCTGATGCCGTTTCACGTTTTAACATGCAAAATCTTGAGGATTTGTATGCCGCTATTGGTGGCGGCGATATACGCATTATGCAAGTTGTACATTTTTTACAACAAAAGTTTGCACCTGAACCCGAATTAAAAATTAAAGCGAAAAAGCCCCAATCCGCTAAGTTTAAGAAAGACAGTGTAGTGGTTGAAGGTGTGGGTAACCTAATGAATCAAATAGCGGGGTGTTGTCAACCTTTGCCAGGTGAATCAATCATGGGTTATATCACTCAAGGGCGCGGAGTGAGTGTACACAGAGAAGATTGTGAACAGCTTAGTAATTTACTCGATCAACATCCTGAAAGACAGATAGATGTCAATTGGGCCAGTAATTTACAAGCAGTGTTTCAGACTAAAGTGCAGGTTTTGAGCGAAGACCGAAGCGGTATTTTACGGGATGTAACCACTGTGATTGCTAATGAACAAGTCACCTTGTTAGGGGTCAACAGCTCCAGTGATACCAAATTAAACACTGCAAAAATAGAGTTAAGCCTAGAAGTTAAAAATTTAGCATACTTGTCTAAAGCAATCAGCAGGCTGCAGTTAATCAGAGGTGTCACTGATGTATTTAAGGTTGATAAATAAGTGCCCAAGGATACTAACACCCCCAATACTGAACTTAGTCGTCTATTAAAAATTATGCAGCAATTAAGAGACCCCAAAAGTGGCTGTCCTTGGGATCAAAAACAAACTTTTGCAACTATAGTGCCCCACACAATTGAGGAAACCTACGAAGTCGCTGACGCCATCTTGAGCGGCAATATGGCTGACATTAAAGACGAGCTGGGGGATCTTTTATTTCAAATTGTGTTTTATGCACAACTAGCTAAAGAGCAAAACGCCTTTGATTTTGAGGCGATCGCACAAGCCATTAGCGACAAATTGGTTAGGCGTCATCCCCATGTTTTTCAAACTAGCAATTTAAAAACCGATGACGAACTGCACCTGCAATGGGAAGCCATTAAACAACAAGAACGAGATTTGGCTGGTAAAACCATTGATCGCAGCTTGTTGGCTAATATTCCCGAAGGTATGACACCACTGTTGCGGGCACAAAAAATTCAGAAAAAATGTGCCAAAGTAGGTTTTGACTGGACTGAGTTGCCGCTTATAGTGGATAAAATTCATGAAGAAATTGCAGAGGTGTTAGCTGAAGTTAATGAGCCAACTCCCAATCAAGAGGCCATTGAAGAAGAAGTGGGGGACTTATTATTTGCAGTGGTTAACTTAGCACGACATACCTCGGTCAATGCTGAAACTGCATTACTAAAAGCCAATCGTAAATTCGAAAAACGTTTTCGGCAAGTTGAGCAAGTGATTGATAATCAAGGGTTTAGTATGGAAACGGCTAACCTTGAACAGATGGAAGCCGCTTGGCAACAGGTTAAAAACCAATAATTATTAAGTTTTATTTCTGTTTATTTTCGACTTTTATAAACTTTATTGGCTTGAGCTTCGACCTATTTATATCTTTAAAACAAACACACTAGGTGTGCTTGATGAAAAAAGCGCTTATTGGCTTATGGTGTTGTTCATTTTTGTTGCTAGCCAGCTGTATTACTTTGCTATCTGCTAGCACACCACACTTGGGCACCTGCGATAGTTTAGCAACCTTGTCGTCTATGGATAACCTCGATGAAGTCGACACACAAAAAAGCTACCCGATTCGATTCCCAGCACTTTGAGGTATTTATTTTAGATACAAAAAAGGCAGGATAGGTGAGGCTTATCCTGCCTTTTTGAGGTGATTGATGAGGACTAGTGTTTAGTTCTCAACCTAAATGTTAAAGCCAATAAGCTCAGTATCATCCATCCTAAACTACCACCGCCTGATGACCCTGATGTTACAGGTGTTGTAGGTGTTGGCGTTACAACTACCGGTGGAGTAAACACCAAATTGCGTATAAATCCTCCTTCGTTTTCTACCGAAACAGCGGGATCTTTGCTATAGGTCCAGTTAATGATATTGGTACCTGCAGCTAGATCAATACTCATTGCAGTGAATGCCACTTCTCCTGATATATATTCAATGAGCTCTCCGTTTACGTAGAGGTAAAGTGCATCGTAAGGTTCAAATTCTGGATCAGTGACCTCTAAGTCGGTGTTTTCTTCAGAAGAAACCGACCAATCAAAAGTTAACACCCCTTCACCTTCAATTTGCGCCACTAATGTACTGTCTTGAGAATCACCATTAGTCCCACTTTCGATACCTTCAACTGCATTGGCTAGCCACCCAGCCGCACCGTTTGAACCGCCACTAAACAGGGTGACCGCGTCAGATTCAGTGCCAGCAACTGCTGATAAATCCACTGCTAAACCTAGCGTTGTGCCCGTAATCACAGTTGCACTCGTTGAGACTTGGTCGCTATCAGTAGTAATAATCAATTCAGCTGAGACTGCGTCAGCTGTAGCTGGAAGATAAGTTACCCCAAGCTGACAACTACTGGCTGCGTCTAAGTTGGCACAATTACTGGTGTCCAAGCTAAAGTCACTGTCACTATCACTAGAAAGCGCAAAGCTCAGGCCAACATTGATTTCACTGTTGTTAGTCACAGTCAGTTCAGTCGTTTGTGCAATGCCCTCAAGGCCTAAACCAAAATCTAGGCGTTGTGGTACCGCAATTCCGTCGGTGATAGCCGTTATCCAGCCTTTAAATTCAGATACACGAGTGTATACACCTGGGTAGCCCGCTTCAGCGCAGCCAAATCCCCAACTTACTATGCCCACTTGTTGTACGCCAGAGCCAGTATTTACAACCAAGGGGCCGCCACTGTCGCCCTGACATGAACCTTTGCCACCTTCAGGGATGGAAGCACAAATCATCACATCGGTGACACCTACATTGTCTGCTGACGTACCAAAAGTGTTGGCTAAGACTTCTTGACATTGGGCATTAGTGGATAGATTTAAGTCAACCTTGTGTAAGATATCTGGGAAATCAGATGTTGGACCTTCACCTGGCGCATAACCTTCACGGCCACCCCAACCCGCTACTGTGACTAAACTATTTTCAACTGCCCATAGGTTGGTATCTTCTGGATCTGCTATTTGCACCGCTGCAGCTTCAACTGAAGAGACCAGTTCAATAACCGCGATATCGTTACTGATTTCATCTGCATCGTACAAAGGATGAATAAAGATATTGGCTATATCTATTGCATTTTCAGCGCCATCAGATAAGTCGTACTCGCCTACATTCATTTTAAAGCCAGATGGATTACCGTCATCCACACAATGTGCTGCGGTGAGAACCCATTTATCGCCTAGAAATGATGCGCCACAGGTAGAGTCTTGCTGTAATTCAGTGGTGGCGCTGACTGATAGTGTTGCAATGCTGCCGATTTGATCTAGAAGCGTTAAACCGTCTTCTCGAGTGACTGCAACAGCAGGAATGGTACCTGTGTAATCGTCACCTAAAGTACCTGAGATATTACCTTCTTCTTCATTGTTATAAATAATGGCACCAATACCCCCCCCGGCTTCACAGTTGTCTACTTTTAAGGAAAAATCTACTTCGCCTCGTTCAATCAAACACACCTTACTTGTTGCATCTGCACAGACTGCGTCGGCAATTCCGCACGAAACCATTTCGGCACTTGCTTGACCTGATGCGCCAGAAGTAAAGGCCCTAGTTTCGAAAATAATGTTATTAACACTTAGAGTGGTTAAGAAATCTTCAAAGGTGAAGACATAGGCTGTCATCCAGGGCCAATTTTCCTGAACGGCTTCTTCACCCCCAACAATACGAGTTTCGGCGAGTTGATTGTTGGCCTTAATGGTGGCTTGTAGCGGCCCTTTTTCTGCCAAAACATGGCTCGATAACAAAAGTGACGTGGCAGATAGGCCCGCACATAAAAACTTGTTCATAGATATTTCCCGGTATTTTATTTTAATTCTTGGTCTGCTGTTACGATGGTATTGCGCATTTAGTTTCAACAGACCGCTATATTCGTGGATTATTTTCAAATGTCAATGAACCGCTAAATTTGCTTGGTTTTCCAGCGGCCTTTACGGAAAACAATGAATGCCAAAAAAGCAATAAACAGTGAAGCCAATGGAATGGCTGCAAATACACCGGCTGGGCCTATTTTTAAGCTAATCGCTAACCAATAAGCCATTGGTATCTGTAATAACCAATAACAAACAAAATTGATTACAGTGGGTGTCATAGTATCACCCGCGCCGTTAAAGGCTTGTACCAAAGTCATACCTACAGCATAAAATCCATAACCATAAGCGACAAATTGTAAACATTGCGTGCCATACTCAATCACACTTTTACTATCGGTAAATAAACTGATGATATTGGCTGAGAAAAAATAGAAGGCCAGCGCCACTGTTAACATAAAGGCAAGGTTATATTTAGTGATTGTCCATACAGAGACTTCTGCCCTTGTGGCTTGTTTGGCCCCTAAGTTTTGGCCTACTAAAGTGGCTGCGGCATTACTTAAACCCCAAGCGGGTAACATAGTGAACATCACTATTCTAATCGCAATTGTGTAACCAGCAACGGCGTCACTTCCAAAATGGGAGACTATCCTGACTAAAAACACCCAACTGGCAGTGGCAATTAAAAATTGTAAAACACCACCCAACGACACCTTTAATATGCCGACGATAACGGCCAAATCTAGCTGTAGTTTATGGATATATAGCTGTATTTTTCCGCTGATAGAAAACAAATGGTACAACTGATACATCACCCCAATACTGCGGCCAATAGTAGTGGCCACGGCTGCGCCAGTTAAGCCCATTTCAGGAAAGGGACCCCATCCAAATATTAATATAGGGTCGAGAACAATGTTAATGCCGCTAGCCAACCACAAAGACTTCATAGCGATTTTTGCATCGCCTGCACCACGAAAAATAGCATTGAATAAAAACAAAAATAAAATACTGACGCAACCACCTAACATAACGGCAGTATAACCATGGCCCATTATCGCCACGTCTTCGGTGGCACCCATAAGGTGCAATATATCCACTGCGTAAATACTACCTGGAATACCTACCGCCAAAGCCACACCCAAGCCTATCCAGATAGTTTGAACCGCCACTTGATTGGCCCCAGCAATATTTTTCTCTCCCACGCGACGAGCAACAGTTGCTGTGACTGCCATGCCTAAACCTATCGCTACTGCATATAACAGAGTAATGACTGCTTCGGTTAAACCCACAACCGAAATAGCTGCAGGACCCAAAGCCGAAACAAAAAAGATATCGGTTATGGCAAATACCGACTCCATCATCATTTCTAACACCATAGGCACTGACAGTAAAAATGCCGCTTTGCCAATTGACCCTTGGGTTAAGTCTTGTTGATTATCACTGCTTAATGCTTGCTTAAATAAGCTATACAGAGATTGTTTAGGTTGTTCTGATTGAGTATTTGAGTGATTTCTCATAATAGTGTCCCTATGCCTGGCACATCTAAAACGTTATTTGGCGCACCAAAAAAGAGATAGTTGTGTAGCGTATTACTTAATTTTTTCTTGGCTTGAAAGGCCTTTATATGGGCTTTAAGCCCTGATAGATTATGCTTGGAGGGAAATCACAGATTTCATAACCGAGTCAATAATCCCAATGGTAATGCTGGCAATTGAATTGTTCATTGGCTTACTCGGTTATAAATTAGGCTGTCAGAATGCAATCAATTTAACTATTTGTCAAAATAAAATGAGTTTAGAGAACTTTTTAAGAGTAGAAGCGGTATAAAAGCACTCTGTACTGTTATCCCTTATAAACACTGAGGATATTTATCTATGCAATTTTTTCGAGCCTTGAGTATTCATCTAGTGGTTTTTGTTTTGGCCATTGCCATGGTTTGGGCGGGCAGTGATGGTGGACAATTACTTAATCTGGGATTAGACAATAGAGTGTCTATTTTTGCGAGCTGCGCCCTAATTGCTTTTATCGTGCAATGGATCGCCCTGATCCCAGCGTACTTACTTAAAACAGAACACTTTTATGATTTGACCGGTGGTGCCACCTATTTAGCGGTTATTATCTTTGCCTACACTCAAAGTGAACAAACTGATACTCGCTCGTTAATCCTTACTTGTTTGGTGGCTATTTGGGCTATGCGATTGGCTGGTTTTTTGTTTTTAAGAGTGCGTAAACAAGGATCAGATAGTCGTTTCGATGAGATTAAACTTAACTTCTGGCGCTTTTCTATTGCATGGACAGTACAAGGATTATGGGTCTTAATAACGGCCGGTGCGGCAATTGCTGCGATTACATCTAGCCATAAAAGTGATTTTGGTTGGGTGGGAGCAGTTGGTCTAGTGTTGTGGCTAATTGGTTTTTCAATTGAAGCGGTGGCCGATAACCAAAAGCGAGTTTTTAAACAACAAAAAGATACCCAGACAGAGTTTATTCAATCAGGTTTATGGTCACGGTCGCGCCATCCCAATTATTTTGGTGAAATATTATTGTGGGTTGGTGTGGCAATCATTGCTTACCCCGCTTTATACCAGTGGCAAGTTATGACGCTTATTTCACCATTATTTGTGATTTTATTATTAACTAAAATCAGCGGGATTTCCCTGCAAGAAGAGCAAGCCAACGAGCGTTGGGCCGATGACCCTGAATATCAAGCGTACAAAAAACGTACGCCCGTTTTGATCCCTAAGTTGTTTGGGTAGTCTTAAAAAAGTACAAGGATAATAACCACAGAGGTTTCACACTCAAAGAAAAAACATCTTATTAGTTTCTCTGTGCAGCGAAGCGTCGGCGCCCGACGCTCTGTTTTCTCAGTGGTAAAAATATTATTTAATGTATGAGACATAGCGACATTGATTGATAAGTATCAACACAGACTTCAGACTTTACTTGAGAATGATCCACTTCGAATGGAGATTTTGCGAGCCGTATCGACTTTAGATTTGCCTGATTGTTGGGTGGCTGCTGGTTTTGTGCGTAATTTAGTGTGGGATCATTTACATCATAAAAACACTAGGTTGAATGATGTGGATGTTATTTACTACTGCCAATCTGACACCCAAGGTCAGTTAGCCATAAACGCCACCGAACAGTTACATGAGAAACTACCTAAGGTTAACTGGCAAGTCAAAAACCAAGCATTGATGCATAACAAAAATCAGCATAATCAGCATAATCAGTATCTTAGCAGTATTGATGCCATGACATTTTGGCCAGAACAAGAAACCGCTGTAGCGGTGGCCCTAGATGCTAGAGGAGATATCTCTGTTGCTGCGCCCTTTGGTCTTAGGCCTCTGTTTAAAGGATCTATTACCGTAAACCCTAAAGCAGATGAAGAGATTTTTTGGCAAAGAATACAACAAAAGTCATGGCTAACAAGCTGGCCTAAGTTGCTGGTAATCAACAGTCATTCAGACAATTAAGCGTATTCATACCTAAAGTCTTTGTTAATCAGCGCGATAACTAAAGTACCTCTATTTTCTTAGCGAAAACCGTTTTGCTCGACTCAGTGAATACAAGTCAATCCGATCTCAACACAACTAACGAAGCGTTATTGTCGAGTGACTATGAACTAAACGGTACTATCAATCGTGCTTCGGGTGAAGGGGCAAAGTTTGCGTTACTGCTGGCGATGCTTGAGCAAGACTGCACACATCGGCCACATATACAAAAAAATCAAGAAATAAATGCAAATACAGAGCGCAAAACCGACCTTAATTATTACCGCTCCAGTCCCTTAAGCGCTAATGATTCATACTGGCAGACCTGCCAACACACCAGTGACTTAATACACAAAGGGCAAATTCAATCTGCCCATCTTTGGTTGGCCATGCATCCTGAACCTCTATCGCAACATAATAAAGCCGATGATATAGATGCAGAGGTTATCGCTAACTGCAGCCTTGCTGCTCAAACTCGGCTAGAGCAAACCAAACAAAAAGCGCTGCAGGTAGATGAAACGGGGTTGTACGATATCTTGCAACAACTGGATCCTGTTTCTGCTTAGTTAAGCAAATTTCAACTTAGTTAAAATCGTCTATTGCTTTGTCTTTAAATGTTGGCCAACCCGTAGCTATGGCTAAAACTGCAAATACTAAAATCAACATGGGATACCAGCAATAAGGGGTGAGTGCCAAGGGAGAGACGCCGGCAAGACTGGCTGCGGCTAAGAGTTGACCGCCATAGGGCACTAAGCCCTGAAATCCACATGAAAATATATCTAGTAAACTCGCGGTGCGCCTTGGATCTATTTGGTATTTTTTACCTAAGTCTTTCACTATGGGGCCTGTGGTGACTATGGCAATAGTATTGTTGGCGGTGGCTATATCTAGTGCGCTGACTAAAGCGGCGGTGCCGTATTCCGCGCCTTTTTTAGTGGTAATACCTTTAGTGATATGACTCACTAACCACTGGATACCGCCATAGGCTTTCATGAGTGCCACTATGCCACCAATAAGCAATGCGATTGCGACCATGTCTTGCATCCATCCCATGCCTTTTTGCAGGCTTTGTAACATAGTGGCGTAGGTAAATATGCCTTTTGACAAACCCACCACGCAGGCACTGCCAATACCCACACCTAACACTCCTATGACGTTAACGCCCAATAACGCGCAACTAATAATCAACAAGTAGGGCAGAATTAGCCAAAGATCGTAATCATTGGAGGTGATAACCGCACTGCCATCAATTTCCACAAACATAAGTAATACTGCTGTTAAAATTGCGGCAGGTAACACTATCAGTAAATTAGCCTTAAATTTATCTCTAAGCTGTACACCTTGAGTTCGAGTGGCTGCAATAGTGGTATCAGAGATAAATGATAAGTTGTCACCGAACATTGCACCGCCAATCACAATGCCTACAGCCAGTGGCACGGGTACGCCTAAGCTTTCGGCCAAACCTATGCCAATAGGTGTAACAGCAGTAATAGTGCCCATAGAAGTGCCCATGGCGAAGGCAATAAAACAAGCAATGACAAATAGACCGGGCAATAGATAGGCAGTTGGCACGTAATTAAGTGCCCAATTTACTGTGGCGTCACGGGCTCCAATATCGATAGTGACGGCATAAAAAGCCCCAGCTAAAAGAAAAATTATGGCTAATAAAATGATGGTTTTGTCACCGCCACCTTTACAAAAAATATCAACTTTTTCGGATACTGATAATTTCGATGCTTTATTGTTAAGCAATAAAGCAAAACCTGCAGACATCACAAAAGCCACTAAGATGGGCATAGTTGAGAAATTTTGTGTCAACAGCCCACTGCCGATCACTAAGAGCATAAATAACAATATGGGGGTTATGCCTAAAAAGCTCTCAGCTGGGGGTTTTTCCATCAAGTTCTACCTATTAATTTATTAAAAAACAAAGTGTTAATCTTATAGTAAAGGACCTGAGTGGCAATAGCTTAGGTGTCTATTCGTTAGGGCGTTGACGCCTAAATGAGATATAGGGACTTTTTATGGCGAAGTTATCATGGCAAAAAATCTAAATCATCTGCATAGGCAAATAATGCAGGAGCGCCACCTGTATGCCAAAAAAGTACCTTGTCATCTTTTGTAAGTTTACCTGAGCGAATATGGTGAATCAGCCCACTCATGGCTCTAGCGGTATAAACGGGATCTAATAATATGCCTTCATATTTTGCTGTTAAGGCAATGGCTTCTTTTTCTGCTTGACCTACAACGCCATATCCATCACCTATATAATCAGAATTTAATACTAACTTATCTAGCGAGAAAGCATAATCAAGGCCGATAAGTGTTGCAGTACTGTTGACTAGCTGAGTAATTTGTTGCTCAAATGGCAATCCTGAATTGGCTTCTTTATCTATATTAATGCCTATTAATTCAAAGGTTTGCTTGTAAATTTTTTTGCCTAAAATTAATCCAGCATGCGTGCCACCTGAGCTTGACGCAAATATCACATGGGAAAACTCAGCCTCTTTATTTTGTTGTTGTAACTCTGCTACAGCCTCAATAAATGCCACTGCGCCTAATTCATTAGAGCCACCATAAGGCACTACATAAGGGCTTTTACCTTCAGTTTGAAGTTGTGCATAAATGCGTGGGATATCCTGCCCTTTGCGATTAGTGCCTGTCCAATGAATGTGACAAGCAAATAGTTGGTCTAAGAGTAAGTTGCCTTGGGCTTGTTGTGGTGCTTCACCGCCAAGTAACAAATGACATTCCAAATTAAGCTTAGCCGCTGCTGCGGCAGTTTGGCGGCAATGGTTAGATTGGGCAGCACCCGCGGTAATGATAGTATCGCAGCCTTGTTTTAAGGCGTCAGCCAATATGTATTCGAGTTTTCTGGTTTTATTCCCCCCTAACGCTAAGCCCGTAAGATCATCTCTTTTCATGAATATCTTTGGACCACCTAGCGCCTGGCTTAGCCTGTGTAATTCCACTAAGGGGGTAGGGAAAAAGCCTAAGGATGTTTTTGGAAACTGGTCTAAATGCATACTTTCTCTCAAGTTCTGGCAATAATGGGTGAGTTTATAAGTGAATGCCTAACATCATACACATAATAGGTAATTGAAAATGATGACAGTGATACAATAAGAATACTATTTACGAGATTGATCCGTGACCACCTATTTTGGCTTGTCTGACATGCAATTTGAAGACTTCTGTTTTACCCAATTTAACGCGCCTATACAAGAGTATGACTTGCCTAGTCGTTTTACTTTTCCTTTTTATTATCAGCCACATCCATTATGTATTTTGGCTGCAACACAACTACAACACCAGCTAAAGACTCAAGACCAATGGCAACACAACTTTGGTTTGTCTGATGACCCAAAGAATGTGATAGGCAAAATGTTTGGTGTGTTGTTGGTCAAAAATGAGCAAGGAGAAATAGGCTTTATTTCGGCTTTTTCAGGCAAATTGGCTGAGCAAAACCATATTCAAGGTTTTGTGCCACCAGTATTCGATTTATTAGCTGATGACAGTTTCTTTTTGTCGGAAAAGGTGGCGATTAATAATCTGAATCAAGAGATAAGTACCCTAGAAAACAGTCCGCAATTATTAACCTTACAACAGGACTTAAGTGCCTTAGAAACAAAGCATGAGCAGCAGTTATCGGAACTCAAGGTCGAGCTGATAGAAAATCGTAAAAACCGCAAAAAACAGCGACTGGCTCTGCAGAATGAATCAGATAAACACGTCACAGACACTGGCTTAAAAGCGCTAGCACAGCAAAGTGTTTTTGATAAATGGCGCTTAAAGGAATTAGGCGAACATGGGCTACAAAGCATCAGCAAACTGCAGCTACAGGTAAAGGCGTTCACTGATCAAATAGCAGCGTTAAAATTACAACGAAAAACCCTCTCAGCGGATTTACAAAATAGAATATTCAATCAATATCAGTTTTTGAATCAAGCCCAACAACCTAAAAGTTTGCTGGATATATTTGCCGAAACCGCACTAAAAACCCCGCCAGCAGGCGCGGGGGAATGTGCCGCACCTAAACTTTTGCAATACGCCTTTAAGCATCAATTAACGCCCTTAGCCATGGCGGAATTTTGGTGGGGAGCCTCGCCCAAATCAGAGGTAAAAAAACATCAGCAGTTTTATCCCGCTTGCACAGGTAAATGTCAGCCCATTTTAAAACATATGTTGGCTGGCATGACGTTGGATGAAAACCCCTTACTATTTAATTATGGTGAAAGTAAAAGTGTAGACATCATCTACCAAGACGATGACATCTTAATAGTCAATAAACCCACAGAGTTTTTATCGGTACCCGGAAAAGAAATATCTGACTCTGTATTCCAGCGTATACAGCAACAATTTCCACAAGCAACTGGGCCTTTGATTGTGCATCGGCTAGATATGTCTACCTCAGGCTTGATGGTATTGGCCCTTAATCCACAGGCCAATAAATATTTGCAAAAACAATTTATACATAGGGAAGTACACAAACAATATGTGGCATTGATTGAAGGTATACCGCTGCAAGATAAAGGCGAAATAACCTTACCTTTAAGAGGAGACTATTACGACCGACCCAAACAAATTGTGTGCCACCAAGAGGGTAAAACCGCTCACACTTTTTGGCAGGTATTGGATCGTTATCCCGAGAAAAATCAAACCAGAGTCCTGCTCACACCACACACAGGCCGTACCCACCAATTACGAGTGCATTGTGCTCATGGCGAAGGTTTAAATATGCCTATAGTGGGGGACGATCTGTATGGCACTCGAGGCAGGCGATTATATTTACATGCGCAACGATTAGAGATTAATCACCCGGTTAGCAAAACCCCTATGACCTTTAAGGTGGACGCCGAATTTTGAGGCCAAGTATGCCAAGTGAATACTCGGCAACAAGGGGACTTTTGACAATGTTGAGGTAAAACAACATCCGTTGTTATGAATCACTAAATAGCTGCCTGCGGTTGGGGAATACTGGGTTTGTTTGTTAGCTGCAGCAACAAACACAGTAAAATCAACCCTATACCTAGCCATCCGATGACACTGAATTTTTCTCCTACAATGACTACCGCCATAATTGTCGCAAGTGCGGGTTCGAGCAAGGTCAAGAGTGTTGCCTGACTTGCTTCAACATAGTTCAATCCATATCCAAACAACACATAGCCCAAAAACATCGGGATAATTGCCATATAAAATGCAACAAATGTATTTGATGTTGATGCGAATAAATTGTCTCCAGTCACAAACAGAGAAGGCAGCAATATTAAAGCCGCTAAACCAAACATAGCCGCCATAGCGGATTTTGAATGGATATTTCTGTCAATCATAGATTTTGCCACCCAAGAGTAGAGGGCATAACTCAAGCCCGCCAACAATCCCAGTGTTATGCCGAAATAATGATGTAGGTTTTGGGTTTGCTGCTGGATATCATCTAGTTTCCCCATTGATAACAACACTATACCTAGGGCGCCTATGGCAAAACTGATGAACCATTTCTTCGCCACTGATTTATTGCTAATTAGACACTCCAATAGCACGGTAAAAAATGGTGCGCTGGCAAGTGATACAACTGTGCCTATGGCGACCCCAGACAAACGCATGGAACTGTAAAATGCTAATGGATACACCGCCACCGATAACCCTCCTACTATTAATAAGGGGTAATGAGACAATAATTTCACACTGTCTATTTTTAGATGTTTAAGTGAGGTGAATACAAGTAATAAACCACCTAGCCCCATTGCAAATGCCCCTGTGGCTAATGGACTAACACTAGGAGTGAAACTCGCAGCTGTGCCTGTAGTGCCCCATAACAAACAGGCAAAAATAATGGCGGCATTAGCTTTTAATTTTTGCTCTTTAAAAGACACTGTCCACTCCGAAATGTATTCTAAAATCTAAAACCAGTATAAAGTGAAAAAGTATTAGTAATTGTGCAGTAAAGACGTTTTTATGGGGAGGTTAGCCGCTTTTTATTGAGAAAACTCACTAGGAGATAATCCATAATACTGTGAAAAGCGGCGACTAAAGGCGGATAAATCTGCATAGCCTACTTGTTCAGCAATAATCTGAATTGAGTAATCGGTGTGCATTAAAAGGGCTTTGGCTTTTTCCATGCGTTCTTTAGTAATGTGTTTCGAAACGCTTAACCCTACCTGTTGTGTAAATACCTTTTTAAACTGGGTTTGGCTTAAACAGGCGACTTTCGCTAAGGTTTCGACTGATAGGTTTTCGGCTATATTTTCAAGTACATATTCAACAACCAAACGTATACGATGATCAAGTTGCCTAAATTGTTGCTGTTCTTCTAATAACAAAACAAAGGTGTCGAACATGGACTGCTCAAGCTTAGGGTTTACCTGATTTTCGAGCTGTTTTTCTATGAAACCCAAAAAACTAATGAGTGGCGGCGTAATGGAAAAAACCAAGTTGTCTGTGCTTAAAAAACTCTCCGGTAACTCTAACAAATCTGCGACCACAAACTTGGCTTCTTGATTGGCCGTAAAGTGATGCATTTGACCTTGTTTGATAACCACACACTCACCGGGCGCTACTTTCCCAGAGTATGCTTCTAGTTCAATGTTAATCACCCCACGCAGGGGCAACACCAATTGCTGGAAGTTGTGAACATGCCCTTTACGTTGGCGGTTGTATGAGCGAATAGAAAGGTGATTTTGCATAAATAATAGGTGCTGTTTATAACCGATAACTTAGATTACATCATTGCCTAAGGAGAAACTTATTCGAGCTGAATAAATTTAGAAATAGCCACATTAAAAGGGACTATTTACGTTTTATAACGATAGCGACTCGATGATTTAGGGGGGCGATTTCCACGTCCTTGAGATTTTCCTCGACCTTGTGGTTTGGGATCAGCTTCAAAATTACCGTATTCATCATCATCCGGAGTGGCAACCTCAGGCTTCTTAGTGGGCGCAAAGCCGGCAATGACTTCATGTAAAAACTGACGGCCAATCACACGTTCAATAGACTTGAGCTGTTTAGATTCATCCTCACTGAACAATGAAATAGCTAAACCGCTAGAACCAACACGACCGGTACGCCCTATTCTATGCACGTAGTCTTCAGTGACATAGGGCAAATCAAAGTTCACTACGCAGGGTAATTGATTCACATCAATACCACGAGAGGCGATATCGGTAGCAACTAATACTTTAATGTCGCCATTTTTGAAGCCATCTAAGGCATGAGTGCGTGCGTGTTGAGTTCTGTTACCATGGATTGAGGCGGCGCTGATACCTGATTTTTGCAACTGTGCGACTAAATTATCGGCACCACCTTTGGTACCAATAAATACCAAAACCTGATGCCATTTGTGTTTTTTTATGAGGTGGTTCAACAACTCCGTTTTACGTGTTTTGTCTACAGGATGTATTCTTTGTTCAATGGTGTCGACTGTGCTGTTTGCCGTTGTGACTTCAATCAAAAGTGGGGTCTTTAACATGCCTTGTCCGAGCAATTTAATTTCATTGGTAAAAGTCGCTGAAAACAATAACGTTTGTGGTTGAATTGGAAACAGTGTTTGGATCTGATGAATAGCGTCAATAAAACCCAAATCCAACATACGATCAGCTTCATCCAATACCACTATTTCCAGTTGCTCAAAATTAACCGCCTGCTGATTATATAGATCAAGCAAACGACCCGGCGTAGCAACCAGTATATCTAAGCCTACAGATAGTCTGGCTATTTGCGGCTCTATCCTCACGCCACCAAATACTGCAGCACAGCGAATATTAAGATGGCGACTATAATTTTCTACGTTTTGGGCAACTTGAGCCGCGAGCTCTCGGGTAGGGGTGATGATTAAGCCACGTATAGATTTTTCCTGTGTACTTGTTCCCTTGGATAAAAGTTGCAGCAATGGCAGGGTAAAGCAGCGGTTTTACCCGTGCCGGTCTGAGCAACTGCCATTAGATCGCGCTGCTTAAGTACAGCGGGAATCGCTTCAATCTGTATGGGGGAGGGAGTGGTGTAACCCTGCTCGGCGACGCTTTTTAACAGCGCATCACACAAACCTAAAGTACCAAATGACATAACAATACGATCCTTAGATTTAAAGATAACTTGGCAGTGATGCGCTGCAGTGGATAAAAAACCTTTTTTGAAATACCGTTATTTACATAGCGTTAGTCAAAACTAGGAGCTCGTTTTTCAAAGAACGCAGCCACAGATTCCTTAAATTCGGCCGAGGCTAACTGTGCAGCGAATATTACACCTTCTCGTTGCATTTGTGCTTTTACTTGTTCTTTATTGATACCACGGATTAACGCTTTAGATTGTTTGACCGAGTTAGGTGCCAAACTAGCGACTTGTTCTGCGACCTTGAGACTTTCTGTTAGCAGACTTTCATCTTCAAATACCCGTGAGATTAAACCCGCACTTAAGGCTTCTTCAGCGTTCAAGGTGCGTCCTGCTATCATTAAGTCATTGGCCCAGGCGTTCCCAACAGCTAAAGGCAACAATAGACTTGAAGCCGCTTCAGGCACTACACCCACATGAGTAAAAGGAGCGCGAAAGCTGGCACTTTTGGCTGCGTAAACCATGTCGCAATGTAATAACATGGTGAGACCAATACCAATGGCAGGGCCATTCACTGCCACAATGATGGGGGTTTCACACTCTGAAATTGCGTTTAAGAACCGAATGACTGAAGGGGTGCCAGTTTCTTCAATGGGATTGATAAAGTCGTCTAAGTCGTTGCCCGCGGTAAAGGTATCCCCAGAGGCAGTAAGCAATACTGCTCGAACTTGCGGGTCTGCTTGGCTTTCTTCCAATGCATCGGCTAAAGCGGAATATAAAGCTCGATTAAGGGCATTTTTTAGCTCAGGTCGATTGATGGTGAGGCGCATGACGCGGTTTTTCTTTTCTACAATAAGACTGGTGGACATCAGATTTTCCTTTTTAGGGAGACTATTTATCGTTATTGACTATGTGTTCAGCATTTTTTGATACATGTACTAAAAACCGCGCAATGGTTTCTTGTTCTGCAAGACTAAATTCATCCAGCAAAGCGCGATTAATGTTTCTGACTTTTTGGGTCGATTGCTCTGCTATGGTTTTTCCTTTGGGGAGTAAAATGACTTTTTGCACTCGTGCATCATGAACGTCTTTTTCGCGCTTAAGCAGTTTAGCTACCGCCATTCTATCCACTACTCCAGACATGCTTGAGTAGCTCATGTTAAGTTGATCGGCAATGGCTGTAATAGGTGCGTTGTCATATTTACATAATGAAAAAAGTACTGCTAACTGGGTGGTACTGATTTGCATGTCATTTCTAAGCTTACGATCGGCCGCTTTAAATAACGCACCATGGGCCAGTTGCAATAAATGAAATACTTTTAGGTGTTTTTTCATCGCATTAATCTTTGAAAAATATTTATTTAATATACGAAATAAATAATAGCTTCGCAAGCAATCTTACTCATAATAAGGGTTAAGAATAGATGTTTATTTCGTATAAGAAATAAAAGTAATTTACATGCGAAATAAATGATGGTTTTATAACAAAAGTATCGGACAAATGTTTATGATTAATAACGTTAAGTAAGAGGTGTGAAATGAGCACAACCAACAAATCGGCAACGGCTCAAAGTGATCAAACCTTAAACCGTCCTTTGGTGCAGCTACATACTTTGCCGACTAAAGCGGGGCACTCAGTGGCTACTACGGTTTTCCATAGCCAAATCGAGATGGTGAAGGGAGTCTGTATTATTGCCGCTGCTACAGGTGTCGCCCAGCGTTTGTACCGAGATTTTGCCATTTGGCTAACGGCCCTAGGCTATCATGCAGTGACTTTCGATTATGATGGTATTGGTTTATCCATAGAGGGACACGTCAAACACTGTAAAAGTGATGTAATTAGTTGGGCAAATAATGACTGCCCTGCAGTGCTTGACGCTGTGGCACAGCAGTTTAGTGACTTAGAGTGCATTTGGATTGGGCACAGCGTTGGCGGTCATATGTTAGGCATGATGCCTGATACAGGGCAGATTTCCCGTGCAATCACAGTGGCAGTGGGGACTGGTACCTGGTGGTATAATTCCCCTAGTACTAAGCGTGTTTCTTGGTTTTTATGGTATGTGTTAGTGCCGGTAACTGTGCCTCTGTTGGGGTACTTTCCTGGTGATAAACTGAAAGTCATGTGTGATTTACCTAAAGGTGTCATGATGCAATGGCGTCGCTGGTGTTTGAAAGACGGTTACGCTGTCGAAGGGGAGGGACAATGGTTGAAAGAGCGCTTTGCCAGTGTGAACTTTCCTATTACATCACTGGCTTTTAGTGATGACGATATGATGTCTATGACAAATATCGATATGTTACACGCGCAATTTACTGGGGCGACTATTACCCAGAAAATTGTCAAACCTAAAGAGGTAGGGCTGCATCGTATTGGGCATATTGGCTGGCATAAAGCCAGTTGCCAAAACTTATGGGAGCAAGTGTTTAGACCATTGCTTTGAAATTGATTTAGCTATGACCTGCATTTTGAGTAATAGATTAAGGTAGAAAGGGAATGTTTTATTGGCAAGCAAGGCTGAGCATTCGTTTAAAAGACGGTAAACCTATACTCAAAAGAGTACGGTTTACCTAATTTTTTTATTTTAAAATAGACACTAATTCAGCGAGATCTTTAACAATATAATCAGGCTCAGCTGCAAGAGGATAGAGGGCTTTGCCGGGGCGTGCCACAAATGCGGTTTGTAAGCCTGCTGCTTTAGCGCCTGCTACATCCCAGCCGTGTGCGGCAACCATTAAGGCTTCTTCTGGCTTAACGCCTAACTGTTTTAATGCCCAGGCATAAGCCCGCAAGTCAGGTTTGTATATTTTAATATCTTCAATGCTCATGCGCTTATCAAAGTATTCCGTTAAACCCGCATTGGCGAATTGTGTTTTCACGCCTTGATTTGATGAGTTGGTCAAACTGACAATTTTATACCCTAAAGATTTTAAGCTCGACAAACCTGCTTTCACATCTGGGTGAGCCGGTAGTGATAATAAAGGGGTTTTGATGGCTGTCACGGCTTGTTCTGGAGTGATCTGTATTCCATTATTTTGTGCCACCATCATTAGTGCCGCCACACCAATTTTACCGAAGTCGTGATAATCACCGGTAACAGTGGTCACCAAAGAATGATGCAACATAGTAGAAAACCACAAGGTAGTCAGTTCTGACTTGCCACCCAGTGCCTGACCAATGGAGCTGCGCATGCTATCTAGATCAAGTAGAGTTTCATTTACGTCGAATATAAGTACTTTAGGTTTTGGGGCTGCTTGAGTCATAAAATGAGGGCCACTTAATAAAATAAAAAAACTGGTTAAAATTAAATAACGAATGGGGTGTGTAAGCTGCATGATTGTCTCATTGTTAGTAAGTTTAAATAGGTGAACGCTAACATGGATTACAGCTAATTTAGTAATAGCTTTAAAATCCAAATGTTAGAGCCCGGGTGTTCGTTAGTTGGATTAAAGCTATGGTCTTAAGCCACTATAAAAAAGGGTAGACACAATTTTTACCTTCGGCATTGCAACAGACCGTGTTAATCAAAATTTATTACAATTTAATATTCACTTTGTTTTATCAATTCAATAAATGACAAGGTTAAGGTGTTGAACTGGCTTTTACAATCCCAGTAAAAATAGCCTTATGTGTATCAATTATCTTGCTAAACTGCCTTGTTACAGGCTTTGACTAGGCGGTTAACTATGCGTCGTTCAGATGGGGCATAAGTTAAATTATATTTAGTCATGACTTTGTTAAAGTGACTGATATATTCGCAACGATATCTATGGTTTGGGGGCAGCCAATCAGAAATGCCCTTTGCGCCTTTTTGGCGATTTAAAGAGGCCTGAGCAAGAATTAAATTTTCACTGTCATTGGCAAATTGCGCTTTTTGATTTCTACTCCAACTGCTGGCACCGTGCCCATGAGCAAATTTTAAAGGCACTACATGATCTAAGTCTAAATCAGTGGATTCGGTAAATGTTTCACTGGAATAGGGGTCATACCATTCACCTGTTAGCACATTACATTCTTTGTCTGATTTAAAAGCTACAGCTTTGGTTGATGTTTGGAGCAACATTTCATGGCGGGTATTCTGACAATCTTTATCACTGTCTAACCAGTGCGGCCAATCACTTCTGTCGTAAAGGGTGGCAAAGTCTCTACCTTGCTCTATTGCTTCATCGGTGGCTTTATCTATTGGGTTGGTTTTTGCTTTGGGTAAGCGTCCACCTTGTGCAATACACTCAGCAATAGAATCAAAGGCTTGGTATTTCTTGGTGCGGTTGAACGAGGCACTCGTTTGATCGTGACATATGCCAGAAGATGAGAGTTTAACCTTAGGCTCAAAAGACGGCCTTGCCGCCATGGTATCAACACATACAGCGAGAACAAGGAACAAGGAAACGGGTACAACTCTAAAAAATGTTACAGCTTTCATTTACAACTTAGATAAGACAATACGCCGCAATAGTTTGCCATGGATACACAGAAAGAAAAGGTAAAAGTGGTTTTTATCCTAGAAATACTCAGATTACTTGAATGGCATTTATTAATCTTTTTGTCAGCATTCTAGCGGTATCTAGGTTACGTTCTGACGGCAGCCTTACTTTTATAAATGGCTCTAGCAAGGTTAGTCCATGTATTTTCTCTGCCGACAAGCTAAAGTAGCTTGCAAGTTGAGTCTGTGTAGGCAAAAGTCAATCCACGAAATCTGCACAGTCGAGGCAGATGCCTATGATTTATCTAAATTGAGTTTGCTTTGAGATTGGATTTCAAATGACCTTGCTACAAATTTTAACGGCGCTAATGCCTGTGGTTTCTGTATTGATATTTTTAGTGATTCTGCGCTGGCCCGCTATGAAGGCCATGAGTATCAGTTTAATCATCACTGCTTTAATGACGGCCTTTATTTGGCAGGTGCCTGTTATACAAATATCTGCATCGGTACTTGAAGGTTGGATTATTGCGGCATCCATTCTCATTATTGTGTTTGGCGCACTATTTTTACTCAACACTCTGACTCAAAGTGGCGCGATAGCCGTTATGCGAAGCGGTTTTATTGGTATCACTCCGGATCGCCGCATCCAATTAATTATAATTGCTTGGTTATTTGGGAGTTTTTTAGAAGGCGCTTCTGGATTTGGTACCCCAGCGGCTATTTGTGCGCCTCTGCTGCTAGCCTTGGGTTTTAATCCCTTAGCCGCTGTGGCGTTAGCCTTAATCGCAGATTCGTCTTCAGTATCATTTGGTGCTGTAGGTACGCCTGTGCTGGTGGGTATTAGCAAAGGTTTAGACAATGTGACAGCTGTGCAATTACAGCAAATTTCCACTACCGCTATTAGTATCGATCTGTTTGTGGGGGTATTGATCCCCTTGATGTTAGTGAGTATTTTAACTCGCTTTTGGGGGCAAAATAATAGCTACAAAGAAGGTTTGGCATTGTGGCCTTTTGCATTGTTTTCTGGATTTGCATTTTTATTTCCTGCTTGGCTAGTGGCCAATACCTTGGGTCCAGAGTTCCCCTCTATTATCGGCGGACTGGTTGGCCTGATTGTGGTGATTACTGCGGTTAAGTTGAATTTTTTAGTGCCTAAAGAAGTATGGCGGTTTCCCCAAGACCAACTGCAAAAAACAGCTGCACCACCCCCTAGTCATATTACGGCTAACAATCCCAGATTATCTCTTTATTTGGCGTGGTCACCCTATGTACTGGCAGCAGTGTTATTAGTGGTCACTCGACTTAATTCTCTGCCTTTTAAATCATTACTTGGGAAGGTTAACATCGAATTTACCCATATTCTGGGAACGGATATTTCTAACTCTATTAGCCCTTTGTACTTGCCAGGCTTTATTTTCATTATTGTCTGCGTTGTTACATTCTTTTTGCATAAGATGTCAGCTAAACAAGCGTTGTCAGCAATATCAAACTCAGCAAAAACACTGGTCCCCACAGCGTTGACTTTAGCCACAGCCGTGCCTTTAGTCAGAATATTTATTAATTCGAAAGTGGAGGGCGCCACGCTTGGTAGTATGCCGAAAGAGTTAGCGGCGACTATGGCTGAATTATTTGGGCAAGCGTGGCCAATGGCTGCCTCTTTTGTGGGGGCGTTAGGGGCATTTATTTCAGGTTCAGCCACTTTCTCAAATATGATGTTTGCAGATTTACAACAGGCGACTGCCCAGAATCTAGGCATAGCCGAACACTTAGTGTTAGCGTTACAAATGTTAGGCTCAAATGCTGGGAATATGATTTGTGTGGTAAACGTAGTTGCCGCTTGTTCTGTAGTGGGCTTAAGTGGAAAAGAAGGCGCAGTGATAAGACTGACCTTAGTCCCTATGATTATTTATTGTTTATTAGTAGGCCTAGTCGCTACTGTATGGCTTGGTTTTTTCTGAGTAAAAAGCCGCAGTGGAGCTTCCAAAAGGGCATAGGCAAAGCTGATTTGCTAGCCTTCTTAGGATGGCTATCCTTGCAATTGTTGATTTACCTAAGGTGCCTTAATAAGTTTTATATAAGTTCGAAAATCTTGTAGCTGTATTATGCTCATCGCAGTTCAATCTGGTTTTGCTTTTCTATTACCATTCAAAGTTTTACTGGTTAAACACAGACTTTTGAGATTACACTTAACAAAAAATAGGGAATATTATGAAGAGTATTGTTTTAATTTTTGCGCTGATGCTTGTGAGTTGTGCATCATCGATATCGGTAAATGAACCTGCGTCCATCGTACCTGTCGATAGAGCGGAAAAAGAATGGTGGATGCCTCGCCATGAAGAAAAATTACGACTAAAAGAGCAAATGGGCAAAGTTGATTTGGTTTTTTTAGGGGATTCAATTACGCACTATTGGGAAACTAAAGGGCAACAGGTTTGGCAACAATATTATGCTAAGCATAATGCACTAAACATAGGTTTTAGTGCAGATAGAACTGAACACGTCTTGTGGCGTTTGCAAAATGGTGAAGTTGCCAATATTGATCCTAAATTATTGGTATTAATGATAGGTACAAATAACACTGGGCAAAGGCAAGATGCTCCAAAAGATACAGCGCTAGGTATTAAAAAAATTATTGAGTCCTTAGAGACTCAGTTACCAAACACTAAAGTTTTGTTATTGGCAATATTTCCTCGTGGCGCTACGGTTGATGATCCATTACGTAAAATCAATGATGATATTAATCTTATTATTAAAGAGTTTGATGATGGCGAGCGTGTTCACTATTTAGACATTAATCACATATTTCTGGATGAAAAAGGTAATTTAAGCAAATCTGTAATGAAGGATTTACTGCACCCTAATGAAGACCAATATCAGGTTTGGGCTGAGGCAATTGAGCCTAGGCTAACCAGCTTAATGGCAGAGAATGAGTAGGTAAAATATAAAGGTTTTAGGCGCCCACACATCCAAAGCGGACAAAGAACACAGCCATTTTAAAAAGCGTTTAAACGTTGTGGGTGGGTCGTTTATTACTTTGGGTGTGTTCTTAAAACAGCAAACAATATTTACCTTTAATTACTGTCATTCCCAATATAAAACAGAGGAATCACTTTAATCGCTCATTGGCAGAGCCTAAAAATATTGCAGCGCCTCCTCTTCATTTAAGTTGACTACCTACAATGCCTGACTTTTTACTTTCACAATTACTGGTTTCTGTCACACTCATTATTGAATGTGCTGCGATGCAACTTAAAAACAAAAACTATATTTTGGCAGGGTTATCAGTTAGTTGCTTTTTTAATGGCTTTCATTACCTGTTGCTTGAGCAACCTACGGCAGGCTATATATTTTTATTTTCAAGTATTCGTTTTTTGATTTCAATTAAGTGGAAATTTCAATGGATTTCAGCGGCGTCCCTGTGTGTTAGTTTAGTCATTACAGTATCCACTTATATAGGGATTTTGAGCATAATTGGATTTTTGGGGACTGTTTTTATTACTATTGGATCATTTAGTAAAAATGACAGGTTTTTACGTGTGATGATGATTACCGGTGGCTCAGTGTGGTTGTTACATAACCTTCTTTTGTGGACGCCAGTGGGTATTCTAGTAGAAGTTATTTTTGTTGGAAGCAGTTGCATTGGTTACTATCGCTACTATGTTGCCCACAAACCTACGGAGTCCTAACCAATAGGTAAAGAAGCCTCAGTCCTAAAAATTTTTGTTGTTAACGTTAAAACTGCAGAATACAAATTACAGCAGCACTTTATTCACTTTGAATAGGTTGTGATTGGCGAGTTTTATTACTTTAGGTGTCTTATTAAAGCCGGTCTTTCAAGGGGAGAATGGCTGTGATAAAACAGTAAGAAATGTAGAGCATCGAAAAATCATCTATAAACTCAGAGCTTTTTTGGCGTTTAATATTGTTATCATTTTATAAAAGGTTTGAGTATGGGGTACTGGTATTTAGCCATTGCAATTGGCGCAGAAGTTATAGCAACATTAGCCCTAAAGGCGTCAAACGGTTTTTCTAATTCCACTTCTAGCACTATTTGTGTCATTGGTTATGCAGTTACATTCTATTTTCTGTCTTTAGTCCTTAAAACTATTCCCGTAGGTATCGCTTATGCAATTTGGGCTGGAATGGGAATTATCCTAATTGCATCAATTAGTGCCGTTTTGTATAAACAAATACCAGACTTACCAGCAATTATCGGTATGGTATTAATTTTGGCTGGTGTTGTAGTTATAAATGTATTCTCAAAGACAGTGAGTCATTAAAACTGAGTGAAATTAAACAAAGACAAAAAAACAGTTGGTTTTTGCTCCATTGTCACTAATTATTAACCAATAGTTTTAGGCTTCTATATGAGAAGTTGGAATTGCTGCGATGTCTGTCCTGTTAATTACCATGACCGCGTTTTTAAGGAATACGACCCCTTTATCCTTTATCAGTTAATACTTGCAAAGCAAAAGCACGCTTCGAGCCAGTTACTTTTTCTTCTACAGCTAATAAAAAGTCTTGTTAATCTTTTTAAAGAGTTTTTCATTGAACCTGACCTATCAGCTTGCCTTAGGTTGAAAATTAGCAGCTATTTAAAGTGTTTTTGTGGGAGCTGTGATTGCCCTAAGACTGCAACAACTAGGATGAAACCATTTTCCTTGGTGAAATAAGCTGTATGTTTACCTACTGGGAAATAAAATCCGTGGGGGTATATTTCATCGCAACTTCTCCCCACATCTGGATTATCAGCTAGCATCTGGAATCCAGTTAAGAGCGTTTCTTTATAGATTCGCCATTGTAATTCAGAAAAGTTTTCAATCGTGTAACTTTTTACTTTACGTAAATGCTCCTGAGCTAACTTGCTCAGTTTGTATTGTTTCTTATGCATACCGATCGTTATAGCGCATTTAAAAAGCTTTGACCGTCAAGGACATTTCCATTAGCTAAGTCTTGCTTAGCAGATTCGAAGCAGTGTTTAAGGTATTCAGCCTTCATAGCTTCAATCTCTTCATAATCTCTGATCGACATTACGACCACGGTATCTTTGCTGTTCTTGCTGATTTTGACTGGTTCGCGTTGAGCATTTAGAAGTAACTCACCAAAATTTCGTTTAGCATCATTGGCTGTTAGTGTGAGCATGTTTGAGTTCCATTATTGAACGTATACTAAGATTATAGTTTTTCGTGTGAAATAATCAATTTAATTAAATCGTGCGATATGGGGTTGTTCTTTAAAACCACAGGTTTTCAACAATAAGAGCATGCGCTAACGCTTACTGCCTTCTATTGCAGGTCGCACAGAAAGGGATTTGGTGTGAGAAAAGCCATGCGGACGCCGCGAGGGAGGGCGGTAAGCGCCAGCGCATGCTTTAACTTTTTGTAAAAAATCAAAAGCACGCTTCGCGCCATCATCCCGCGCGGCGTCCGCATGATGGTTTTTGTCTCGAGTCCTTTCGAGCCAGTTACTCTTTTACAACAGCGAAAAAGAGTAACCAGAAAACGCCGCTCGCTACTAAAGTTCTTAACCGCAAAAAATGGCTTATTCTTGGGTCGTTCCGAATGTATCCCTTCAACCTCCACTCAAATGGCGTCCATGCCATTTGCCCCAAGAATAAGCCATTTTTAGCTGAAACTTGAAATGCGGAAAATGCAATGGCGGAGCCACCAAAGCGGGTATCGGCAAAGCCGATTTTCTGACTCTCTTACGATGACTGTTCTGTTAATTGTCTCTCAATATCAATGACTACTATTTTGATACGCCCACTTTGGGCTGCGAGACTGTCTTCTATAAGCATATTGCATAATTCGTCTGACGTTTTAGGTTGTTCTTTACCTCTTTTTCTATTTTTTAGTCTCTTAGCTGAAATGATGCCAAACCAAAATACTAAATAGATTCCGTAACCATGTGCTAGATGGTCAGAAGAATACAGTTTAGTTAGCTGTTTATCTGCGCCGGTCCATAAGTCAGAATGCCATTGGCCTTTAATTTCAATTGGCAGTCTTAAGCCTGATACGGAGCAAGTAAAGTCCACTCTCTTGTCCGCTGCAACATGAGCTTCTGGCTGCAACTCAATACCGCCGACAATATTTTGTCGCAATAGTCCTAGTAGATGATCACGGCAACGCTCTTCATCGTTTGGATTCATTTGGCTATCATAAAAACCTCGCCATGAGTCTACATCATCTGCTTTGATTCTAGCTTGAGCGACGGTGAGCTCTTCAAGAATATAAGCTTGTAAATCATCAATTGAGTTTGGAACTGTATCTCTAACAATTGCGTTAATGGTTTGTAGTTTCGGCGGCAGATAACCTTGTTCAACGACTCGTTGCCGTTGTTCAGCAATAACGCCTTTAATTAAAAAAGAGTAACCATCTTCAACTTGGTTTTTTAAATAATTTAGTGCGAAAACAGCTTCGTCAGTAGAATTAGATGCAATTTGTTTAATTAAGCTAGAAATAAATTGACTAGCATCCCAGCTGTTATTTTTACCCATCCATCCTTCGTCTGGGTTTCTTGAATAAGGCCATAACTCTCGAAATTCCGAGACAATCCATTTCATTAACGAAATATCGTATTTTTCTGGTAACAACTCTCTAATGTGCCAAAGGAGTTTGGCTTCTTTCATTTTAGATATTTGCGATTTAGCTTGTTCAAAATCAACCATAAGGTGAGCGGCAATTCTGTTTCTATTTTGGGCATCATCATCAGCGGCCTTAGCATCTAATATAAATTCTTTAACTTCTACAAACTTACCTGATTGGATTAATTTATTTAACAACATCTGTTCTATAACACGAGGTAAAATGGGGAATTTAATCAACCAATCTATTGCCAGTTTACAAGCAATAGATGATTTATGAGTGTCAGCCATTAGAGTATTTAGGCCAAGTACTGTTTCTTGACTTAAAGCTAAGCGAGGTTCTATATAGCGACGATAGGCATCTAGTAAAAGCCCCCTCTGTTGAATCTCGTTTTCAACAAACTTATTTACATCACCTATTTGGGGATCTTGCCGGAAGGCTGTAAACATCCAAATTGAAAAGAGACAAGCAAGAATAGTTTGACTATTTAAGTCTTCAAGACTGATATTTTTCCTTAGGCGCTCAGCAATGGCGCTAACAAGAATATATTCAGTATAGTTATAACTTCCTTGTGCATGGGAGTTTGCAATTTCATCTGGATCTATTACTTCACTTTTAAGGTAGGCTTCAAAGCCAAGTAAAGCCGCTTCAGATAACAGCTCGCCAAGCCAATCCGCTATGCGCTCATGTGCAGGTAGATTTTGTCCAACATCATTAAATTGCTTTAGATAAGCTAGTGTTGGTTGAACAAGCCATTTAGTTTTGCCAATCCTAATGTCATCTATTTTTAATAAATATGAATTTCGATGCTCGTCGAACTTTTCTTTTTTTCGTATTTGAGCTTTTTTTACTCTTTCTGCTAGTTCGACTTCCCATTTATTGGGTAGGGGATTGGCAAGAGCACCAAGCCAAACTAATCCATTTGAATGCCGTTTGGCAAATTTCTCTGCGGCCAATCGTGCTCGTAGACCATGTTCTTTATTGTGGTAACAAAGACCTAATATATCTTTCCACCGAGTGTCAGTAGTATCTTCTGGATTGAGGTGTTGCAACAGGTTGATAATATTATCTTCATTCAAGGCTAAAACCGGGCAGACGCTTTGTAATTCACTGTACTTATTTCGAATATCTGAAGTATTTTCTGATAATAAAACTAATTGCTGGATTTGTTGACACAAGCCTAAAGAGTCCATTAACTGTCCCAGATTACCTTCTGCGCCAGATAATTGATGTGTTTGAGGTTTTATCGTACTGAGCCAATACCAAAGCGTTTCTGGGCCCACACCATTTTCATTGAGTAGCCTATAGGCCAAATTACAAACCAATTCAGATATATCATCATTAGCAATTGGTTCAAACCTGTTTTTTGCTGGGGGTGATTTGGTGGAAAACATGTTTAATATATTGGAAATTCGCTCAATTGGTAAGTTACTTCCCATTGAATAAAACTTCACAACATAATTATCGCTAGACTCTGCATACTTGATAACTAAATTAGTAATAAGGTCGTCGCTAATACCCTCAAACTTTACTTCATTGATGAATTTTTCAGCTAAGCGTAAAGAGTCATTATCACCTAAATCATAAAGTGCTTTAACAATCGATTCCCATTTATCCTCGTTTGTTATTTCACTTAGTACCTTCGACGCTTCATTCCTTATGGCAGAATAATGTCGAGGATTCATTAGTAATTGATTAAACTCTCGCTCATAGGAAGTTGCTATCGGTTGACCTTGAAATGCTGCAATGAGTAGCACTCGTAATGAACAAGACTTGTTTTTATTAAAAATTAAAGCAAATATTTCTGACAGCAATTGAGGCTTAATAAGCCCTTGGGCAAAATAAGATTTTCGTTCTAGAAAGTCTGGATTTTCTTCTGCTAAATAAGTTAAAGTTGACAACAACGTTTTAGCTTGAATAAGACTTAGACTGTCTGTACCGCAATGTTCAATCACACCAACTGGATCAAATTTAATAACATTTGTAGCAACTTCCACGTCTTGGCATAACCAAGCGTGAATTCCACGTAGGTTTGTAGGAACAAGTCCGGAAGATTGAAATACAGACAGTAAACGACGTATTTTTCGAGGTGTATTCGCTTGTTTTACCATCCACTTGGCACCTAAATATTCACCTATGCTTCTATGTGCATAACTAAACCGCTCATTTCCTAGTGAAATGAACAACCTAGAGTCGAGAGCTTTCAAGATATTTTCGGTTTGAGGTAAAATTTGTAAATCAGCTAGGCTTAAATCATCAAAATTAATGTTAGCAAGGGCTCTGCGAGAAATGGCATCTTTACCTGTTAAAATAAGACTAGCGAATGCGCAACCCGCGGCGTCGAGTGCAGCATCCTGTGATATTTGAGTAATTGCTTTTTTATCGTTATGTTCTACCGCCAAGTTCTCTGTCGCTAGTCTATAAACATTTGCCCTGTTTTCAGGTAAACGTTCATTTTTTCCTATTTGGGCGATCATACTAAGAGTTTGTGGATTACCCAGTAATTGATTTAGGCCTAATCTGTTGAAGTGTTCTATGACGATATAGGCACGGTTTTCATCTAAACTGTCTTTCAAAAAATCTAAGATTTCTGCATCCTGAAATGGACTGAGGTGTAGTACTAAAGGTTTTTTTTCGTAGAATTCTTCTATTAGCGATATACCGGTCGCATTTTGCCAATCAATTGCTCGACAAGATAATATGAATCTGGGATTGCCTAGGGACTCTAATTTAGCGAGCACTAAGTCAATTGCACCACCTTCATTTTTAGCACTAACCTCATCTAAGGCGTCAATAACTATAGTTGTTGCACTATCCAAAATATTTTCGGGTTTTGAGCTAGCAATTAATTTTCTCGCTGTGCAATGAACATAACCCCATAATTGTGCAAGTTGTTTTAAAAGCTCACTTTTACCCATTCCTGCATCACCCAATATGACTAGTGATTCATTTCGTGTAGAAAGTTGCTCCTGACTTAGCTCAATATTGCCTTTCTCACTCTCAAACCAAAGAGTTCGCTGAATATATATGGGGATTTTAGGAGCGCTTTTCCAGCGAGTAAAATTCCCACCATGATGCACTTGTTAGGGTAATTGTCCCCACCTATTTTAAAAACTCATTTACTTTCTGAAGATTATATTTCAACAAAATCTTGTCAATTTCCGTTGTTGTTGAGTTATCTATTTCAACTTGGTTAAAAATATAGCCAGTTTTAGTTTTGGTTATATATTTGTCTAAATCTAGAGTGTTTTTAAAATGATAAAAAGCCTTAATTAATTGAGGATCATCTATACGAATTTCATGAATACTCCAGCTTAAATTGTTTCGTTTAACAACAAAAAGTTCTGAAATATATTGAGAGTTACTAAATATAGCTAATCCACCCTCAGTATTGTTAGAAAGCGACAAACTTACCCCTACAGTGTCACTTGAGATATAAGGTATCCAAAAATGGCTACGCTTTAACTGTACCGTATAAGATTTAGAACCAAGTAAATCAAAGTGCTTTAGTACACTCAAGATAAAAATAAAATTATCATTTGAGCATTCTGTCTTACTTACCGCACTAGAGGGAATTGAAATAGGAATGCATTTTCCTGAAAAGTCTTCCGCTTTTAATTTTGTAAAGTAATTATTAATTGAATCATCAATATGATGATTTTCACCCAGTAAACTTACAAAAAAGAATAATAACAAAAAAAATATTGCTAATAAGAAAACTCCAAAATATTTAAACTTCATAATTGAGAAATAACGTCCATATTTGAGATTACCCTAACAATATTAATAGCCGGAAAAGTTCCGTGTTTAAACACGGGTTTTTTCCTGCTTTATACATGACCCATTTCTACCACAGCCACTAACCCATTGTACAGGTTAAGTTTATTACCATTATCTAATGTTGCGATTGGAGAAAAACGGAACTTTTCCTAGATCTTGCTGTTATGCGGAAGTTTATCTACTACTAGGCAAATAATCTGTATGAAACAATTAACAGCACATTAAAGATAACTGATTTTTTCTAGCCAGTGGCGGAGCCACAAAAAAGATTATCGGCAAAGCCGATGCTCTTGCTCTACCCTCGACTCAAAGCTCGCCACTTATTTACTCATTTTTGTAGGGCAATCGCCATGCGGACGCCGCGCGGGACAGGCGATTGAGCGGTGCTTATCCAACCTGTTGTAACCCTTTCAAAGTTAGTCAATCACATGTCCTTGATGATCAGCACCCAAACCTGACGTCCTTGTCAGGTTGTTCAATTGGGTGAAGCCGTGCTTCTAAAGAATCCAGTGAACCCTACAAAAATGAGTAAATAAGTGGATGAAGAGCATTGCCCTCATAAAAAGGTCCATCTTGATGATGTTCAAATTTTTTCCAGAAAAATTTGTGTTTACTTTTTGCGGCTGTAGGTAAAAAGTAAATCGCAGCGAAGGGATTCGATGTGAAAACTGCCAGGCGGACGCCGCGCGGGAAGGCAGTAAGCGCCAGCGCATGCTTTTGATTCTGAATGCCATAACATGTACTTGTTATGGCATTGACCCAAAACCCCACGATCTGCTACCATCCCACCCCAATTTTTTGCTCTGGGATTACGCCCCAACTCGCAAGGTAGTAGCTATGTCTGAATCACCAAAATACGTCGTCTGTGCGTTATATAAATTTGTCTTTCTTGAAAACTTCAAAGCGCTTCGTCAACCCTTACTTCAGTTTATGGAATCGAATAATATTAAAGGCACTTTGTTATTAGCCGAAGAGGGCATTAACGGTACGGTTTCCGGTTCTCGGAAAACCATTGATGCTTTACTTGGTTGGCTGAATGCCGATGAGCGTTTGAATCCTATTTCGGTCAAAGAGTCGTTAGATGAAACCCAGCCTTTTCATCGAACTAAGGTGAAACTAAAGAAAGAAATTGTGACTATGGGCGTCGAAGGTATCGACCCTCGCAAGACAGTGGGTACTTATGTTAAGCCTGCTGATTGGAATGCTTTGATATCTGATCCTGATGTATTGCTAATTGATACCCGTAATGATTACGAAATTGAAATTGGCACTTTTAAACATGCGGTGAATCCTAACACTGAGTCTTTTCGTGAGTTTCCCCAGTATGTAAAAGACAACCTTGATCCTAATAAAAACAAAAAAGTGGCGATGTTTTGTACCGGTGGAATTCGTTGTGAAAAATCCACTGCTTATTTAAAAGAGCAGGGCTTTGATGAGGTCTATCACCTTGAAGGTGGCATTCTTAAATATTTAGAAGATGTGCCTAAAGATAATACTCTTTGGGAGGGCGATTGCTTTGTGTTTGATAATCGCGTGGCGGTAAATCATGATTTAGAAAAAAGCCATTACGACCAATGTTATGCTTGTCGTTTGCCTATCACTGAGGAAGATAAACAGAGTCCTGTATTTGAAGCGGGGGTGAGTTGTCCTAAGTGCCACGGTAGACATAGTGAAGAACAATTGGCGCGTTTTAGAGAGCGTGAAAAGCAAGTGAATTTGGCCCGAGAGCGTGACGAAGAACATTTAGGTTTGGAAGCCCGTAAAGCCATAAAGTTAAGGCGTCAGCAAAAGGCGGCGGCTCGTCGTGCTCAAAGAACGGCCATGGGTAAAAGTAACGGTTGATAAATTAATCGAATAAGCCTTCTTATACTAATAGCGCATAGACACCTTGTTGTTATAAGCGGTAGACTTACCCCATTACAACAAAGGTTGAAGAAACTATGTCTGAAAAAGCATTATCTCCAGAACAAATTGCAGAAGCTCGTAAAGAGTTTGATTTCTTTGATGCTGACGGCAGCGGAAAAATAGGCTTAAGAGAGTTTATTGAGTTGTTAACAGTGTTATCACCAAAAACCAAAGCGAGTCACGTTGAAGAGGGCTTTGGTTTAATTGATAAAAATCACGATGGGTCTATCGACTTTGAAGAGTTTTTAGAGTGGTGGCAACAGTCTTGGTGGGAATACTAATAGTCAGTGCTTGACCAGGTTTTACATTAAGGGTTTCAAGTGGTTGAAGCCCTTTTTAGTTTTTAAGGCTGATTTTTGTGGTGGTGCTTTATCTTTTGGGGTTAAACCCCATATAAAATGAAAGATTTTTAATGTTTACGCTTACTAATGCTATTCAGCTTACTTAAATTGGAAACCTTAATATGACAGATGCAACTTACGTCCCACCTAAAGTCTGGACTTGGGACGCCGCAAGTGGCGGAAAATTTGCCAATATCAATCGCCCTGTAGCTGGCGCGACCCACGATAAAACCTTACCAGTAGGTAAACATCCTTTGCAGTTACATTCATTGGCTACGCCCAACGGCGTAAAAGTGACTGTAATGTTAGAAGAGTTACTGGCGGCTGGTTTTACTGAGGCTGAATATGATGCGTACATTGTCAATATTATGGAAGGTGAGCAGTTTGGTAGCGATTTTGTGGCTATCAATCCTAATTCAAAAATTCCAGCGTTAATGGACAACAGCACCAAGCCACCTACTCGAGTATTTGAGTCAGGGGCTATTTTGTTGTATTTGGCAGAAAAGTTTAATGCCTTTTTACCTAGTGATCCTGCCAAGAAGCCAGAATGTCTGTCTTGGTTGTTCTGGCAAATGGGCAGTGCGCCTATGTTAGGTGGTGGGTTTGGACATTTTTACGCCTATGCGCCAGAAAAATATCAGTATCCAATTGATCGTTATGCAATGGAAGTGAAGCGTCAACTTGACGTACTCAATATTCAATTAGCAGATAAAGACTATATTTGTGGTGATGAATATACAATTGCAGATATAGCAATCTGGGCATGGTATGGCGCCATGGTCCTGGGTAAGTTATATGAAGCCGCCGAATTTTTAGATGTGACTTCCTATAAACACTTGCTGCGCTGGGCCAAACAAATTGATGCTAGGGAAGCCGTAAAACGAGGTAAAATGGTGAATCGCAGTTGGGGTGATCCCGCTGGGCAGTTACTGCAACGAAATGATGCCAGTGATTTTGAGAATAAAACTCAAGATAAAGTCGATTCAACCGAATAGAGCATTTGATGTTATCGTTATTATTTAGTTCATCTGTTTCTTAGTGGGCATATTTAGTCGGAGTTGTATTGCGAAATCAGGTTAACTAACACAAACATATTCTTGTTATGTTGTGTCGTTAAACTAGTCGTGATTTTTCCTTTACAACGTTATGAACTGAATATGTTCCTAATAGTAGCGTGTACTGCATATATTGACGCTTAGTTTTTCCCTGATTTTAGGAGCGTATTGTTTTGATAGACACTCTCGTTAACCAAACACTTTCTTCAAGAAAAGCGGTAGTATTGGTTGTTGAAGACGATCCCATCAGTGCCATTATTTCTACTCAGGCTTTAGCAGATATTTACATCACACACCATGTATCTGACGGACGGGCCGCAGTGGCGTTTTGCGAAGCTACGCCACCGGACTTAGTGCTTATGGATATTAATATGCCGGGAATAAGTGGTTTAGAAGCTTGTGATATTTTGAAACGTAATGTTGCGACTAAAGATATTCCAGTGATGTTTATTACAGCAGCGTCCGATCCCCAGTCTGAAGATGAATGTTGGGACGCAGGTTGTGTCGATTTTATTAGTAAACCTTTTTCGGTTAAAACATTACGGCATCGCGTTAACTCACATTTATCAGTCAAAATACTAACCGATGAACTCAAGCGGCTAGCCACGTCAGATGGATTAACCAATATTAGGAATAGGCGCTTTTTTGATGAGTTTTTTTTAGCACAATCTAAGCTTGCGGCTAGAAATCAGGAACCATTAGGATTGTTAATGATCGATATCGATTTTTTTAAACAATACAATGATACCTATGGTCACATTAAGGGTGACGAGTGCTTAAAAATAGTGGCAGAGGCTCTCACTCAGGCATTTGTTAGGCCAACAGATTGTGTGGCCCGTTACGGCGGAGAAGAATTTGTTGTGGTGTTACCCAATACGGATAAAAAAGGACTTAAACATGTTGGAGAACACTTAATTGATATCATTCGTTCTCTTAAACTTGCTCATGCTGGCTCACCGTTAAAAACGTTAACCATAAGCATGGGAGGTGCCCTAGTTGAACAAGGTTCGCTAAAAACTGAGGAAGCAATTGCACAGGCCGACAAGCATTTATATGCAGCAAAGCAAGGCGGCCGAAATAGGTTTATCATGGCCTAGTTGTTGTTTTAGGCGTACATTTCGTTGCAAACCTTTTTAAGAGAAAAAAGGCGATTCTCAGCCAGACTGAAAACATCTTCGCCATCCACAGTCGTCGCAAATGATGCCAAACCGATACTGACTGTCACTATACCTCGTGATGATTGAGGGTTTGGGATAGCTTGTTTTTCAAACTGATTGATAACTTGGTTAGCAATATACTTTGCACCTCTTATATCAGTGTTGGGTAACACCAAAACAAGTTTATGTTCGTCATAACGAATCGCCGCATCTGTAGGATAATGTAATAGTTCGCATACTGTATTGGCCAATAATTTTATGCATAAGTCACCTTGAGTTTCGCCATAAAATTTGTGGTAATCTTCAAAGTGGTCTAAGTCTAAGACAATTATAGACAAGTCAGTATTATTGCGCTGACATACATGCAGCTGTTGTTTGTAATAATCGTTAAAAAAGCGGCGGTTACGTAGTCCAGTTAAACTATCATAAATGGCCAAAGACTTTAGCTCATTCGATTGCAGTTTTAGTCGAATATGCGATTCTATACGCATTAACAAGGTATTTGGTGAAACGGGTTTAGACACAAAATCAGTGCCTCCGGCTTCCCAACATTTTAATTCGTCTTCAATACCCGTTAATGAAGTGGAGAATATAATTGGACAGTCTTCCATACCCTCTAAGGTTCTGAGTATTTTGCAAGTAGTATGGCCATCTAAACCTGGCATCATCACGTCTAATATAATTAGATCTGGCAAATTTTTCTGACAAAACTCAATGGCTTCTTCTCCGGAATGTGCCGAATACACGTTTTTGAAATGATCAAACGCTTTGCTTAAAATAGCGGTATTCATATGATCGTCATCTACCAGTAAAATGATAGCATTGGCAATGTCCTTCATAGATGAGTCAATTGTCTGTTTTAGCATATTCTTTCTCCTTAAAACCCATATACAGACTTGAGTTAACTTGATTGAGTGAAAGCATAGCTCTAAGGTGTGTAGTCAACAATTGAACTTTAGTAGTAGGAGCGGATAATAATTCGTTAGGCGATTTGAATGAATGAAAGGTAGTAAAGAAGAGAAAATAGAGCCACAATCATGCTAAAAAAGAGGTTATGGCTCGTTTATATTAGTGAGTGTATTAATGTTTAGCCGCGTACTCCTCGTTGGCTTTCCATACACGAATAAAGTTGCCTGCAAGTATTTTTACTATGTCTTTATCACTGTAGCCGCGATCTAACAAACCTTGGATTAAATTCGGATAAGTCGATACATCCTTCAGATCTGTGGGGAGTGAATCACCCACACCGTCATAATCAGAGCCAATACCAACATGATCGATACCAATCAGTTTTACTACATGATCGATGTGATCTAATACACTGTCCAATGTGGCGTAAGGTAGAGGATTTTCTTCGCTATATTTAGTTCTGAATGCTTTATATTCATCACTGTCTTTACCAAATTTTTGTTCTGCCTTTTTTTGTTCAGCACTGCGATTTTTGCTCCAAGCATTGGCGCGTTTAGTGACAAAAGTAGAGCCAAAGTTAATTTGGATGACACCACCATTTTCGCCTAACGCTTTGATCATCGCGTCGTCCATGTTGCGCTCAAAACCAGGCGTAAAAGCACGTAACGAAGAATGCGAGGCAATGACAGGTGTTTGACTGATTTCTATGGCTTGGTAAAAAGCCGCATCGGATACATGGGAAATATCTACTAAGATACCTAGGTTATTCATTTCTTTGACTAATTCTTTGCCAAATGGGCTTAGACCTTTCCACTTGCGACGTAAATCGTAAGAAGAATCAGAGATATGATTTGCCATGGAATGAGCCAAAGTAATGTAACGAATCCCCCTTTCATAAAAATGTTTTAAATTTGCCATATCACCTTGAATAGGCGAGCCATTTTCCATACCTAATGGCAATGAAATTAACCCTTTTGCAAATTGTTGTTCTACCTCTGCGGTGCTAGTCGCAATGGCAAATTTGTCGGGGGCTCGCCCCACTATCGCTTCAACGTAATCGATTAGTTTGTCGGCTAATTTTGTTGAGTTAGCCGAATTGTCTAAGCTGGCTGGAATATAAATCGACATAAAAGGTGCATTGAGGCCACCTTGTTTGGCGCGAGGGTAATCAAAATCACCATCTGCTGTTGCCTTTGTGACATCGACCCATTTTTCTTCGAGACGGTAAGGCACATCAATATGGGAGTCTATAATGATGTTTTCTTGTGCTAGCTTGTTGGCTTTTTCACTGACCGTGATGGCTGCAACATGGTTGGCACACAATACACTTAAAGCAAAAAATGCAGTGATTTTAGGTATTTTGTTCACAATAATAGTCTCCGTTATTTAACTATCGTCCGTTTCATCTATTGAAATAGATTTCGTTATTAATTAATGATAATTGTTGAGGAGAATTCCCCCGTAAGCAGTGTATAGGTTGATGAGGTAAAGTAAAAGCGCCTCATAGATTAGAAGCGCTCTGGTATCTGAAAAGTGGCTATCAGCTTACCTTAGTTAAATGAAATATTAAGCTATTTTGCGGTGTTAATAAGGGTAATTGCATACCCAGTTGCATCAGCACTTCACCTGAAAACTGTTTACCGTCTATGTCTGGTAAATTAGTTTTAAAATTAAATACAGAAGCTTTTGGCCAGTGATCTCCTGATTTTATTGGCCAAATGATATCCAATTGGTAGATGGCTTGTTTTTCTAAACCGGCAAAATGGAATTGGTCGGGTAATGACGCTGAACTACAGGCAATAAGGCTGCACGAAAACAACGCTTCAGATTTATCTTGTGCGACTATGCCTAAGCCATGCATGTATTCGGGTAACTCTAGACGGAACAAATCACCAGAATGCACCAGTTGACGGTGTTTTTTATACAAGGCAACCATTGCTTTTAACTCGACAGTTTCTTCGTCTGTTAATTCACGTAAGTCCATTTCCATGCCCATATGACCAAACAATGTGACCGATGCACGCATCGCCATATTGATATTTCTATGGGTGATATGACAGTCTCTGGGTCCAACATGTGTGCCCATTAACTCTGCGGGGAAAAAATAAGAAAAGCCTTTTTGAATTTTGAGTCTTTCTAAGGCATCGTTTGAGTCAGATGTCCAAATTCGATCTGTATGGGCTAATACACCATAATCCGCGCGTCCGCCGCCCGATGCGCAGCTTTCAATCTCTACTGTGGGGTGCGCGGCCTTTAACTTGGCTAGCAATTTGTAAAAAGCGTGGGTCTGATTATGAATTGCAGGTTTGCCATGTGCATCGCCGGGGTGATTGATGTCTCGGTTCATATCCCATTTGATGTACGAAATGTCGTATTCAGTTAATAAACTATCAATACGTTCAAATAGGTAATCGAATACTTCTTGGCGGCTTAAATCTAATACTAATTGATTGCGGAATCCGAGCTGTGGGTTGGGAGGTGTCCCTAAAACCCAGTCAGGATGCGCTCGAAATAAGTCACTATTTGGGTTGATCATCTCCGGTTCAAACCAAAGTCCAAATTCTAGGCCCTGTGCTTTTACATGGTCGATAAGAGGAGTTAATCCCTGTGGATAGTATTTTTTTTCGACATACCAATCACCTAAACCTGCGGTGTCATCATTACGACCAATAAACCAACCATCATCTAATACAAAACGTTCTGCTCCTAAATTTCCAGCACGGGTAGCTAAGTCTTTTAATATATCAAGGTCGTGATTAAAATAAATGCCTTCCCACGTATTGTAATGCACAGGGCGAGCTTTGTTTTTAACCGATTGACGAATTAAGTGGCTACGCACATATTGATGATATTGTTGCGAAAGCGCTGATAACCCTTGGTTGCTATAACTGGCATACAAAGTAGGTGACTGGTAACTCTGTCCCTTTTGTAGAATCAGTTCACCGGGTAACAACAATTCACCCATTTGCACATAGGCACGTCCATCGGCCATTTTTTCAGCAACAATTTTATGATTACCACTCCAGCCAAGATGAAATCCATAAGCTTCGCCTTGTAATTGGTCCGTGGCCTTAGTGCGCATGATAAGTCCTGGGAAACTATCATGTGAGGTTCTTCCACGACGATTTTCCCTTACGTATGAGCCAAAGTTTTGTTCTAGATGATGCTCTTGAAATTCTCCCGCCCAATGTCCTTCAAAACCCATTATATGTTTGAAGTAACTTGGAATAGGGAAGGTCGCTGCCGCGCACCAATCCAAATGAACCGCGCTGTCACTGTTATTGAGTAGTTGGGTTGAAATCTCTAGGACGTCAGTCTCAGCATCCATTTTAAGTGTGTGAATCACTGTTAGGTGTCGGCTGGTGTCAGAACTAGTGATGCTATAGTGATTGGCTGCAATAGATTCAATTTTTGATAACTCAGTGTCCACTGACCATTGATCTGTTTCCCCGTGCAAACTTAAACCTGGATGCCCTGTATACCCTTGACCTGTAGTGGGTGCTAAGGAAAGTCCAATTTCGTTCATCGGTGAGGCGGGCGCCTCTTGCCTTAGGCGTAATAGATTCATCATCTGTCCGCTGCTTTGTGCTGAGAGTTTTTCACGCCAGTACATAATTTGTGGTGTTGTATTATTGCAATCTATAACCAAACTGCTGTTGCGTCCGGTCAGTGAAATATAGTTTTGCGAGGATTGGATCATGTTTAAATATTTAACCTTGTGGAAGTCACTGAGCAAGCTGACTGCAAAAATTGAGGGCAGTTATAGCGTGAGAACAATATCTTTTGCAATTAAAACTACCAAAATTTGTTGCTTTGAGACAAAACAAAAACTTAATTGTTAATGTCTTTTGCTGCTGCACAAGCACTTGTTAATAAAATATAAATAAAATTACATAGAGTCTATCATTGAAAAAAATACTCTTCTGTCTTATATAAGTGTAAGTTAGTGCAGCTTTTAACATGTCTGGAATAAGACTTTTCCAAATTATGTTAGTCGCTAGAGAAGGTTTTACTACTGAAATCTGGCCTTGGATATTCCATGTGGAGTACTAAGTGTCATCTTTCTATGTTGTAAATATGTTGGTGAATTGTTGCTTCATCAGCTGTTGCTAACTATGTTTTTCTGGGTCAAAAAAAATCATAAGAATAATAAGATCTAGAAGTTAAAAAATTTCCTACATCCACAAAATAAAAATTATTTAGATAAAAACAGGACACATCACATGAAAAAAAATTATCTTTGGACGGCCGTAAAAGCCGCTTTAATCATACCCACCGCAAGTTTGAGTATGTCGTCAGCTGTTGCTCAGGAAGTATCGGCGAATGATGATGTTGAAGTTATCGAAGTCAGAGGCTTAATTAGCAGTCTTAAACGTGCCTTCTCTGATAAAAAAGAAGCACTCATTGTTTCTGATGGCATTGCCGCTGAAGATTTAGGTAAATTTCCTGATCAAAACGTTGCTGAATCTCTGCAACGTATTACGGGTGTAGCCATTGATCGCAGTGGTGGTGAAGGACAGTTAATATCAGTCCGTGGTTTTGGGCCGCAATTTAACCTAGTAACGGTTAATGGGCGTCAGATGGCCTCTGAAAGAGCAGGGCGTGAGTTTAGTTTTGATACTTTGGCGTCGGAATTGATTGCTGGAGCCGATGTATATAAAACTGCTAATGCATCGAATCAAGAAGGTGGTATTGGATCTTATATAAATTTGAAAACAGCCAAACCATTTGATTTAGATGGTTTTAAAGCTGTAGGCAGTGCAAAAGCGACATACGATAGCCTTTCTGAAAGTACTACACCGGCATTTTCTGGTTTAGTCAGCAATACCTTTATGGACAACAAATTGGGCGTACTAGCCTCGTTATCAGTACAGCAACGTGATGCGCAAATTAACCAAGCTGACACTCGTGGTTTTTATCGAGTAGACCGTATCGCAACCAATGATTTTGATGCGGCCGCTGGGACGGGTAAAGAAGCCTTTAACGTTTATGTACCCCGAAACCTAGATTTAACCTCCAATGAAGAAGACCGCACTCGTACTAGTGGTACCTTAGTGGTGCAATACGCAGCTACTGACGAGTTAACTATTACTTTTGATGGTTTGTATTCTAAGTTTGAAGTTGAATCTCAAGTAAGCAACTATGCTAACTGGTTCACTCCAGGTAACTTCCGTGATTTTGAAGTTGATGCCGCCACAGAAACGGTTACCTACTGGTCACATAATGCCTTTAATGATCCTATGGGATCTGGTTCGGGTGCCACTGACTTTGTACAACAAGGTTTAGATCGTAACGTGAAAATCCAAGGTTTTGGTTTTAATGCCGATTGGGATTTATCTGAACAGTTAAATGTCAATATCGATATTTCTACTTCTTCTGCAGAAGATTTAAGTGGCGATCAAAGCCGAGTGTTCACAGTAATGGGTTATGCCAACGGTTATACCTATGACTTTACAGGTGGTGGCGATTTGCCTTCGTTTTCATCTGATGGCATTGACGGTCCTTTTACTGAATCTGACGCCAGTAAATTACGTGCTCACTATGTTGAACGTGGTGGCGATGAGCGTGAAGACGATATTACCGAAATGCGCGCTGATTTTACCTACACACCTGATAGCGAAACCTTTACCCAATTAAGATATGGTTTGTATTCACAAGATAGAACCAAGTCTGCCAAAGTTTTCCAATCTCCAAGCTTACCTAACTGTTTCTATTGTGGTTACGGATTAGATGTACCAGATGACTTGGCCTATTTAGTTACCCCTAATGGCTGGTTTGAAGGTATTCCCAGTTCTTTTTATGGTTATGATGTTGATGCCTATTTAGCCTTTTTAGAATCTGACGAAGCTATTGCTGGCCAATCGGCTAACCGTGGTGAAGATGCGGCAGATAATATTGCGGCTTTTGCTGCATTAGATGGCTATACACCTGTTGAGTTGGGAACCAGTTTTGAGATTGATGAAGAAATAATTGCCGCTTATGCAGATTTTGTATTCCAAGGTGATTTGAGTGACATGCCTTGGACAGTCAATGTTGGCTTCAGATACAGCGAAACCACTACTACTGCTTCAGGTAATCAGGCAACCTTGCTAGACATTTCACAAAATCCATTAGACGGCACAATACTCGACCAAACCTATCAAGTAGATGAGAATGGTCAACGTGTCTCAGTACCTATTTCTTTAAAGAATACTTATACCAATTTATTGCCTAGCTTAAACGTTAAGCTTGAAATTGAAGAAGACATGTTGCTGCGTTTTGGTTATTCGGAAACCTTAACTCGTCCAACAATGGCTGACATGCGACCTGTTACCAATATAGGTACTACTCGTCCTGACCTATTATTGGCCAGTGGTGGTAACCCTTACTTGTCACCATTCCTGTCTACAAACTGGGATGTGTCTTATGAGTGGTATTATGATGATGCAAGTGCCATATCTATTGGCTTGTTCAGTAAAGAGGCGGTTGGATTTATTAGTTCTACTCCTGCTGCTGAAACCTTTAACTTAGCCAGTGGCAGTTATGAATTCCAAGTAACACGTCCAAGAAATGGTGCGGAAGCCACAGTACAAGGTTTAGAAATGGCCTGGACCCATACCTGGGAAAATGGTTTTGGTGTGCAAGCTAACGCAACTATTGTTAATAGCACAAGTGAAGATGACTTTCAGTTAGAAGGTTTAGGTGATTCACAAAACATAGTGGGTTTTTATGAAAAAGATGGTTTCCAAGCCCGTATCGCTTTCAATAATCGTGAGTCGTTTTTACAGACATTACGTAATGGTGACACCGGCGAACCAGAGTATGTTGATACTTATGGGCAATGGGACTTAAGTGCCAGCTACGACATCAATGAAAACTTCACTTTGATTTTTGAAGGGATTAACGTAACTGATGAATACACATCAAAAAGCGGTCGTATTTCGAGTCACTTCACTGAGCAAGTTCGCTCTGGAGCTCGATATGCTGTTGGTGTGAGAGGTTCATTCTAGTAAAGTAGCACTCCGCAAAAGTAAAGGGGACTCGCTCCCCTTTTTACTGTGAGTAACTTAACGCAATTACCTAAGGTGAAGCTTTGGCTGGCGATATAAAACGAATTATTGTACTGGGGGGGGGCACTGCTGGGTGGATCACCGCGGGCATTCTAGCCAAAAAACATGCTTCAAAGATCGAAAATCAAGGTATACAAATCAGCTTAATTGAATCCCCTGATATAGCGGTAGTGGGGGTAGGTGAAGGCACTTGGCCTACTATGCGTAAAACCTTGGCGCAACTTGGTATTTCTGAAACACAATTTATGCGTCAGTGTGGTGCAACATTTAAACAAGCCAGTAAATTTGTTAATTGGATACACGAAAAAAATGATGTGTATTACCATCCATTTACTGAACCTCAAGGTTTTAATAAAGTGGATCCGGCGCCTTATTGGCAGTCATTTGTAGCGCCGGAATGTTCTTTTTCTGAAGCTGTGAGCTTCCAACAATTTTTATGTGAAAATAACCTCGCACCTAAAACTATTGCGAATAAAGAATATGAAGTGGTGGCGAATTATGGTTATCACTTAGATGCCGCTAAATTTATCACCTTGTTACGTGAACATTGTGTTTCACATCTTGGTGTGCAACATATTTGCGATACTGTTGAACAGGTTATTCAGTGTGATAGTGGGAATATTAAGTCATTACAAACTAAAACAAACGGTCAACAGCAGGCCGATTTGTTTGTTGATTGTTCAGGCATGCGCAGTCTGCTGTTAGCAGAAACGTTAAAGGTGCCTTTTAAATCTTGTGACCAGGTATTTATCGCTGATACCGCTTTAGCCACTCAAGTGCCTTATGTGCAACCTAGTGATCCCATAGCTTGTCAAACTATAGCAACCGCACAAAGTGCTGGTTGGATTTGGGACATAGGTTTGCAAGAGCGTCGAGGGGTGGGCTACGTATATTCAAGTCAATATTGTAGTGAAGACGAGGCAAGGACTACTTTGGCTCAATACATAGGATGTGACACCCTAGAAAGTGCAAAAAAAATACACTTTAAACCTGGGCACAGAGACGTTTTCTGGAAAAACAATTGTGTGGCTGTGGGGTTATCGGCAGGGTTTTTAGAGCCACTTGAAGCTTCGGCATTAATGTTAATTGAAACCTCGGCAAATTATATTGCTGAGCAACTGCCAGCCAATACTGCAATTATGCCGATAGTAGCAAAACGTTTTAATACTATGATGTTGAAGAAATGGCGTGGGGTCATTGACTTTCTTAAGTTGCATTATGCGTTAAGTAAACGTAATGAGCCTTTTTGGCAACAACATCGTCAGCCACAGAGTATTCCGGATTCACTCAAAGAGTTGCTAGAACTGTGGCGGTATAATTCACCTAGCGAATATGATTTTACTGATAATGTTGAAGCATTTAGTGCCGCAAGTTACCAATATATTCTTTACGGTGCAGGCTTTAAATCAGACTTCAAGGCAATGCAACACGTCCATACACAAGGGCAGTCAGCACAAAAACAGTTGTTAATGACGCAAAAGAGAATTGAGCAGTTGAAATTTACCTTGCCGAAACACAGAGAGCTCATCAACAAGGTCAATAGCCTAGGTTTTTCAACTATTTAATGACCGTTACCAAGAGATAAATATGCCTAATTATGTATTACTTGATCCTGCTAAGCATCAGGATATAAAAATAAAAGCCCACAGTAATTTTGCTTTTAGCAAACATCAACATCAAGTGTCGTTAGTGGTTCATGAGTTTGGGGCTGCGGCGAGTAGTTTTCCAGTGGTTTATATGAAAGAGCCACAACAGGGACAATTTCGAGCTGTGGCCCTGTTAAGTCTTATTGCCGGTGAAAATCACTTTTATAGCGATAAAGAGTGGCAAGGCGTGCATTTACCTGCTGCATTTTTGCGAACGCCTTTTGAACTTGGCCCCGATCCTAATCAAGAAAAGACGCTTACTTTGTATATTGATGAACAAAGCGATTATGTGAATGACTTGGAAGGAGAAGCTTTGTATCAAGACGGCGAGCCAAGTCAATTTTTACAGCAAGTACAAAGTAAAATGGCTGATTACTATCAGCAAGAACAACTGACTCATCAATTTACCCAACAACTATTGAAACTGAAGTTATTGAAAGAAATTGAACTGCTTATCGAATTTTCCGATGGCAAAAAGACCGGTATCAAAGGTATTTACACTATAGATGAAGAGGTTTTACGGCAGTTACCAGACCCAGTAATTCTAGAATTAAATAAAGCTAATTTTTTACTTCCAATACACGGAATTGCTTCTTCATTAATCCAAGTCAATCGACTGATTAAACAACATAATAACTGTTCAGAAAATAACATTCTGGGTGTACAAATGCGCGTAAGCACAGAGGAATAATTAGATGTCAGACACCATGATCCAAGTATCAATATTTGCATTCGTTACTGCACTTATTGGTTTGTTAACTTACTTGCAGTGTAAGGGCAAAGGTCGTTTACAAAATGCGACTGAAGGTCAACAAAATAAGGAGCTATTCTTAGCTGGTGGTGGGCTGAAATGGTATTTCATTGCAGGCTCTATTACCTTAACCAATTTAAGTACAGACCAGTTGGTTGGCACTAATGGCACTCAAATGGCGTTATTGGCATGGTGGGAGTTTGCTGCTTTGGTGGGGTTGTTTATCTTGGCTAAAGTATTTTTGCCGCTTTATTACAAGTACCAGTGCACCACCACAACAGAATTATTAGAAAAACGTTACCAAAACAAAAATATACGCGCAGTAATTGGGGCGTTGTTTTTTTTAAGTAGTGCCTTGATATTTTGCCCTGCGGTCATCTATTCTGGCTCTTTATTTATGAAAACCATGTTTGGTTTAGATATTCCTTTGATGTACATAGCATTTGCATTCGCCACTCTTGGTGCCATGTATGCCATTTTTGGTGGCTTGCGGGCAGTGGCAGTGTCAGATACATACTCAGGGGTGTTACTTTTGACCATGGCCATTGTCATAGTGTTTTTAGCCCTCAATGCCATTGATTATGATTTTTCTGCCATTCCTGCAGACAGACTAACTTTGATTGGCGACAGCGAATCACCTATTCCTTGGCACACTTTGTTAACGGGCATGATATTTATTCAAATGTTTTATTGGGGAACCAATCAAGTTATCACCCAACGGGCTATGGCCGCGCCTTCTTTGAAAGAAGCTCAAAAAGGCGTATATGCTGCGGTGGGAATACGATTGTTAATTGTCCCAGCCATTGTGGTTATTCCGGGTATTGTTTCTTTTCAATTGTACGGCGACATAGGTGACGCCGCTTATGGTCAAATTGTCGGTGATATATTGCCAACTTGGTTATCGGGTATCTTTGCTGCTGCTATGGCTGCAGCCGTTTTATCTACCTTTAACAGTAATTTAAATTCGGCTACTGCACTTTATGTATGTGATCTTCATGAACCTTTTATTGGTCACCCTAAAAATGTTGCTAAGTTAAGTGCTTGGATCACAGTTTCGTTAACAGTGATTGCTTTATGTTTGGTCCCTGTTTACGCTCAAGCTGACAGTATAATTAACCTATTGCAACAGCTTTGGGGATTATTCAGTATGCCGATTTTATCAATATTTATAGTCGGTTTAGTATTTAGAAACGTAGATGCTAATGCAGGTATTATTGCAGTTATATTTGGGGTGTTTTTGTACGGCGCATTGTCATTTGAGTTTTCTCCTATCTATGCACCTTTTGGACTGCACTACATCCATTTAATGTTTATTACCCTTATATCTTGTGTAAGCATGGCGTTGTTTATCAATAAAGTGATTTATAAACAATCAGCTGAACTGGCTTGGGGTAGTAATGACGGTCTCATTCAAGAATCCTAAAATAATGGAAACAGTGTGAACAATCTTAGAAAAAGTAATATTCAAAAGTTGCCTGAAAAAAACTTCGATGTATTGATCATTGGAGGGGGTATTAATGGTGCGGTATCGGCAGCCTCTCTTGCTGCAAAAGGAGCGTCAGTCGCTTTGATTGATAAAGGAGACTTTGCCGGTTTCACTAGCTCTAATTCATCGAACTTAGCTTGGGGTGGCATTAAATACCTTGAAAGCCATGAGTATGGCTTGGTGAATAAACTCTGTAAAAGCCGTAATCATTTGATGCGCAGTTATCCCTCTACGGTAAAAGAAATTCGTTTCTTTACCAGCATCCAAAAAGGGTTTCGATTTCCGCCTTTGTTTGTTTTTATGGGAACTATTGTCTATTGGTTAATGGGGCGTTTCTTCACCCAAAGCCCGCAGTATTTATCCGCGGCTAAAATCAAATCCCTTGAAAATGTAGTGAATACCAAAAAGGTCAATGGTGGCTTTGAATACTCAGATGCATTTTTGCATGACAACGATGCGCGTTTTGTATTTAATTTTATTCGTTCCAGTATGAGTTATGGCTGTATTGCCGCTAACTATGTACAAGCCAATGGTTCACAAAGAGTTGATGGGCAATGGAAAACACAGGCCGAGGATGTTATCAGCGGTGAAAAATTCACCATTCGCTCAAAAGTGATTATCAATTCGGCAGGTCCTTTTGTGGATCCTATGAATCAACTCAATCAGCAGACAACTGAACATCATCATTTATTCTCAAAAGGCATTCATCTGATTGTGGATAAAATTACAGACAGTAATAGAGTGTTAACCTTTTTTGCTGATGATGGTCGGTTGTTTTTTGTTATTCCTATGGGCCCCAAGACTTGCATAGGTACTACTGATACCCAAGTTGAAGATCCCCATGCAAAAGTCACAGAAAAGGACAGGCAATTTGTTTTAGACAATGTCAATAAACTTTTAGATTTACCTAAAGCTTTAACTCAAGACGATATAATCGCTGAACGCTGCGGTGTGCGACCCTTAGCCATCAAAGGTAAAGGCGGTAAAGCTGATTGGGTACAACTATCCCGTAAACATGCTATTGACACCAACGAAGTTGATAAATATTTGTCCATTTTTGGAGGCAAACTAACAGACTGTATTAACGTTGGCGACGAAGTGGCAAATTTGGTTAAAGGGTTAGGAATTACACTACCTTTTGAATCCTACAAATGGTACGGCGAGCCTGATGATACTGTGCGAGATGAATTTTTTCACCGTGCAAGATTGATGGATTTTGATGCGCTAACCCCCAGCACCTCTTCAGAACCTTTAACTAAAAGATTTTGGCGACGCTACGGGCGTAATGCGATTAATATGTTGGAAAAAGTCCGTGAAAACCCTGAAATGGCAGAATTGTTGATCGAAAACTCTGAATATTTACGGGTAGAAATTGAACATGCCGCTGAGCGCGAAATGGTCACTAAACTGGAAGACTTTTTGCGCCGTCGCTCTAAAATATCACTCGTAGTCAGGAAAGAAGACATTTTGAGTGCGCCGGGGTTAAGAGAAGCCTGTGAAATTTTATTCGGTGAAGAGGCTGATGCTAAGTTACAAGAGTATGTAGATTCTGTGAGTGAGTGTCATTTTGACTCTGCCCCCAGGGTTAGCAATGCCTGAATAGTGTAAATAGAGAGTGCTTTTTGGCATAAGTTGAATATATATCAACCGAAATTAACAAAATAATCACAGTTCTATTATTTTATACTTGTAAAAAACTGAATGATCCCCAGATATTTGATTATGCTGGCTATTAAAACCAAGACGGCTTACTAAAACCGCTTTTCCAAAAATAATAGAGAATTTTTTAATGACAATGAATTACATCCCCCTAGATAAAAAGAAACACCAAGATACACGTGTAAAGATAAGTAATAATTTTGCCCATGCTAAAGATACACATTTAGCTGCAGCGTCAATTCGTGAATACGCACAACTTGCTAGTTGTATGCCAATCATATTTATCAAAGATCCTAATAGCGACACCACTCATAGTATTGCGATGTTGGGCATTGAACAAGGTGTGAACTTGTTTATGCAGGATGATAAATGGTCTGGTCATGTGGTGCCTCTTAACATTCAACGTTATCCTTTTGATGTACGTCCTGATGGCGACAAGTTAGCTGTGTTTATCGATGAAAACTCTGACTTAGTTGGAACAGAAGGTGAGCCACTTTTCACAGAAAGTGAAGCAAGCCCGTTCTTAGATAATCGTCAGAAATTATTGTCTGACTTAGCAAACAGCGAAATGGCAACACGTGATTTTGTGAACAAAATTAAAGAACTCGATTTACTCGATTCAGTTGTTATCCGTGTGCAATACGCCAACGGCCAACAACGTAATATCAATGGAATGCAAACTATTAGCGAAAAGCGTCTTCAGGCGTTGGATACTGAAACAGTCGCAGAATTACACAAATCTGGTTACTTAGGTGCAATGTATGCTGTGTTGATGTCCCTTGGTCAGTTGAACCGTTTAGTGCAGTTGACGCAAACTAGCGAAAACCCAGTAAAAGCATTACAGCTTCAAGCTGAGCCGCCTGCTACTGAAGAAGCTGCAGCCGCGCCAGAAGCAAAGCCTAAAGCGAAGAAAGCCGCTAAAAAATAATTTAGCTGAATATGAAAAGCCCGTTCCAACTTTGTTGTAACGGGCTTTTTTAGTTTTAGAGAATAAAAAAACAACCATCTCACAAGGATTTGGAAAGTTAAAACAACACTTCATACTCAGTCACAGAATAAAACTCGGTTCCCGCTTCCAATGTAGCACTTGGAAAATGTGCCTGATTAGGTGTGTCGGGGTAGAACTGGGATTCAAAACAGACTCCTTGGTGGGCATGATAAAGTGCTCCCTCTTTGCCTTTTTTATTAGCGAAGTGATTGGCTGTAAATACCTGCATGCCCGGCATAGTAGTGTAAACATTCAAGCTGATATCATTTGCAGTTGTGATTGCTTTAGCGGCAAAAGTAGCCAGTTTGGCTTGGGGATCATATGCATCTAAACATAAGTTGTGATCCAGTCCGTTACCGTAAGCAATTTGTTGATGTTTTGATGCTAAGGATTCACTTATTGGTGTCAGTGTCCTGAGGTCAAAAGGTGTGTTTTCGACCGCTGCAATCTCGCCTGTAGGTATAGCGCGATCGTCAGTGGGTGTGTAATGACTCGCTTGCAACTGAATTTGATGAGTTTCAACTGAGCCGCTGTTGTGCCCTGACAAATTAAAATAACTGTGGTTTGTAGGGTTATATAAAGTTGTTTGTTCGGCAGTAGCAAAATATTCGATTTTTAAACGGTTTTGCTCAGTTAAGGTGTATATCACTTTTACTGCTATTTCGCCTGGAAAGCCTTGATCACCATCAGGGCTAGCAAGCTGTAACATAATGGATGGGTTATCTGTATTAGACAACACTGTACTTTGCCATACTTTGCTATTAAACCCCTGGCTACCGCCATGTAAACAGTTGCCAGCTTGGTTGATATCGGTTTGAAAATTTTTATCTGCTAAGCTAAATTTCCCTTGATTAATGCGGTTTGCATATCTGCCTACTAACGCCCCTAAATAACTGTCGTCAGCTAAATAATCTTCTACTGTGTCGTACCCTAAGACTATGTCAGTCTGTGCGTTTTGGTCGTTGGGTACCAACCAGCGACGAATAATCCCACCAAGAGTAAGGATCTCAATGCTCACACCATTAAGGTTGCTTAAACAAAATTGCTCTACTACTGTGCCATCTGGCATTTTTCCAAAGATTGCTTGTGTGATCACGCTTGAAACCCCAATGTGCTTTGAATGGCACTGGCCCATCCATTCAATAACTTTTGGCGTTTTGAAGCATCCATTTCAGGTTCAAAACGGCTATCGATTTGATTCATGCTGGCCAACTCGTCAGTGGATTGGTATATCCCCAGTTGTAAGCCGGCTAAATAGGCAACCCCTAAGGCAGTGGTTTCCATAACCTTGGGACGTTCAACTGTAACATCGAGTACCCCAGCTAAAAATTGACAGACCCAGCTATTGGCTACCATTCCGCCATCTACTCTTAATTTTTGGGGGTTTACACCGTCTTCCCTCATGGCTTTAAGTAAGTCCGAGGTTTGCAAACATACTGATTCGAGTGCGGCTCTAGCAAGATGGGCACTGGTGGTTGCTCGAGTCAGACCAAATATTGCTCCTCTGGCATCAGGCGCCCAATAGGGAGTGCCTAATCCTGCAAAAGCGGGCACCAAAAATACACCATGGTCATCGGGAATACTTTTAGCCATGTCTTCTGTTTCTGAGGCACTTTCTATAATTTTTAAACCGTCTCTGAGCCATTGGACGGCTGCACCAGCGATAAATATAGAACCTTCTAAGGCATAATGTGTTTGGCCTTTAATGGTATAAGCCACAGTGGTGAGCAATTTGTTTTTAGATAGCAGTGCTTTTTCTCCGGTATTTAACAACATAAAACAACCGGTTCCATAGGTACTTTTGATATCGCCCTGATTAAAACAACATTGACCAATACTGGCTGCTTGCTGATCACCTGCTACACCCGCTATGGGGATTGAATAGTCAAATAGTTCTGCTGCTGTATGGCCAAAATCAGCCGCGCATTCTTTCACCTCTGGTAACATAGATTTAGGCACCTTAAAGATGTCGAGTAATGTCTCATCCCAAGATAATGTATGAATGTTAAACAGATTAGTACGACTGGCATTAGTGACATCAGTGGCATGGACTTTACCGCCTGTTAAGCGCCAAATCAGAAAACTATCTACAGTACCAAAAGCAAGTTCGTTGGCCTGCGCTTTTTGCCTTGCCCCTGCCACATTATCTAGAATCCAAGCGACCTTTGTTGCTGAAAAATAAGGATCGAGTAACAAACCAGTTCGTTCTTGTACCGCCGTTAAATGCCCTGCTTTCTGTAACTCTCTGCATTGCTCAGCGGTGCGCCCATCTTGCCACACTATGGCATTGTAAATTGCTTTACCGGTTTTTTTATCCCAAACCAAAGTCGTTTCTCTTTGGTTTGTGACACCTATGGCTGCAATCTTGGCGCCTTTTGCTGTGGCTTTAGCTATGGCTTGTTTACATACATTGAAGGTTGATGACCAAATATCTTCAGGATCATGTTCTACCCAGCCATCATTGGGATAATGTTGGGAAAATTCTTGCTGAGCGACAGCCACAATGCTTGAATCTGGAGCAAAAATGATGGCCCTGCTAGAAGTGGTACCTTGGTCAATAGACAGAATGCAGTTTTCTAGCGGCATAGCAGCTCCTTTGGTTAAATCAGTAATAAAATCAATTGTTTCAGATGTTTAATTAAGCACTAACATCTTTTTAACATCGGATGGCGAGTATAATATTTTTACGCCAAGAACATAACCAATTTTCTACCTAATGTTTACCGTCCAGCGGCCCCTATAAAGCTATTAAAGTGCAGCGTGAGTTATGACACTGATACTAGGTTGATTAGATCATAGTAAGGATATAAATTTCTTTTGTATCAGATCATCAAGCTTGTTATTTTAACGCTCTGTTTTTATGTCAGTAAATAAGCTTAACGTGAACTTGATTTTTCTCCTTCTCAGCCAGGTTGTTGTTTTCCCATCGCAGCATAATATTAAACTTGAAGTGCTCGGGCACACTTCTGAAGCGCCTAACTGGTCTTTTTTTGCGCCACATGAAAATGAAAACGTGGTCAATGACTATGTTAGCCAACAAATTTTAGAACGTGGTGGGGTGTTTGTAATATTACGCCAAAAAGGCAAGCGCTTGTTACGCCTGGATATTAAACCTTTTGAGGTCAAAATTGATCCTAATCGCATTTTTACCAAAAAAGGCAGACGTAATAACATTATCAAACACAATCCTAGGTTACGTACTAATACCTATGTATTTCATAGGGCTATGCGCCTTTCGGAAGCGCTTGCCAATTTCATAGTTAAAACTATGGGAGGAACAGACACATCACGTACTTGGGTGGCTATACACAACAATACCCATGGATATTTAGGAGATAATAAACAAGGGATAGGCAATATATCTATCGTGCAGTATCAGCAAAAATTGGCTGAAGGTGCCGCATTTATTAAGGCCGTGAGTCTACACAAGGGCGACGAAGATGACTTGTTTTTTGTCACCGAGCAGCAAGATTTTAATGCCATGGATCAAAATGGGTGGAATGCAGTATTACAACATCCTCAGGTTGTCACTGATCCAACCGAAGACGATGGGTCTTTATCGGTTTACGCCCAAAAGTTAGGCATTCGCTATATCAATATTGAAGCAGAGCGTGCCACAGGTAACTTTGGTGAAAATCACTTAGAAGAACAACAGCAGATGGTTGATTATGTTTTTCGTCGATTGCTGAGTAAAAATACCGATGTTAACTTAAGTAACTCTCTCGATTAATCGTTAAAGTCGGGTTAAACCATAAAGCGCCAAGTGAATATTAAAAAATGAAATCAGCCACAAATTTCTCGGATAAGACACTGAACTTTTACGACACTATTCATTAATGGGGAATTTTATTACTGTCATGTTTTTTTACAGATGTTTATTGAAAATTAAATCAATATAGACTTGTGAGTTTTATGTTGCTGAAATGTAAAAAGATTTTGCTTTTGGTATTATATTTGCTTTTTATTCTTTGAGTTAAATCGAAATAATAAGGAATAAAAATGAAAAAAACTATAGGTTCAATTTTTATTATCGCTTGCATGGTTTTGCCTTTATCTGTAAACGCCGATCCTATTTTCAGTCAAGGTTTTGAAACTGATACTGATGGCTGGTTTGATAAAGATGATAGCTGGAGCGGTAACGTTGAACGCCAACTCTCAGGCACTAGCGGCATTACTGCCTTTGAAGGCAATTATTATGCTCAATTTACACAAACCAATGATACAGGTGGTTTAACAGCAGCATTTAGTCGTCTTGGTGGCTACAATGACGTTTTCCCTGGTGACTACTCTTTGCAAACAGCGATTTATCTAGATACTTCATGGGCCAATGGATCTGGGTTTGATTTTTCGGTTGCATCAAATGATACAAGTGGCAATCATCTTCAAGATTTTATCTTTCACGTGACTAAAGATACGTCTACTGGTGAGTTATTAGTTGGCGGCAGTAATAACACTAATTTCGACCCTCGTGAGGACTTGGAATCTCTTAATAGTTTTTCAATTGCTGATAGTGGTTGGTATGTGTTTGAGCATTTATTCAGGGATGACAATGGTGTATTGGCCGTTGATTTAAATTTGAAGAATGTACTTGGAGATATCTTATTCACGGAAACAAGAACAACAGCAACTAATTTGATCCCAAGTGAAGTGGGCGGTAATCGTTATGCTTGGTTTACCAATATTGATATTGCTGAGGGTATTGCTGTAGATGGCATATCATTATCTGTTGTTGCCCAAGAAGTGAGTGAGCCTAGTATTTTTGCTATATTTTGCTTAGGTGTTTCTGGTTTGGTTTTAAGACGAAAATATACTCAGTAGTAAAATGCTTGTTAGATAGAGAAGCCAGCTTATACGCTGGCCTTTTTATTCAGGTTAAATTGGATTTAACTCCATCTTAAACATGACATAGTACTTTTAATTCTTCATTTGAGTTCCAAACATTATCTCGCCACCACATTAAAAACGACAAAGTTTGTTTTTATTAGACCCCTCCTTGTCCTCTGCTTCTTTCTTATAAAAATTGTAAAGCAATTATTTTTGCTGTTACTAAATTGCGTCAGTCAGCGGGTTTTATCTACTAATTCATACACTTCTATAAATCCAGTGGTGACAAGGCTTCGAATCCGATCAAATTGCTACTTTTAGTCCTTGACATGATAGACGGGTGGTACCTAAACTGTCCATTGTGGGTAAAAGTGGCATAAAGTGGATCTATTGGGTTAGTAATTCCCAAAAAATAACTAAAAAATAACGTCAGATTCTGTTTAGTGTTGTCTTTACTGGTTAATTTTCGATAGATAAAAATAAAAAAGGTTAGGGGAATCATGTTCCGCGGCGCTAATGCAATCAATCTAGATGTGAAAGGTCGAGTCACTATACCTACCAGGTATAGGCAGTCCTTGCTGGATGATTGTCAGGGACAGCTAGTATGTACTATCGACACACAACAACCTTGTTTGCTGCTTTACCCACTTCCTGAATGGGAAGAAATTGAACTTAAATTAAGCCGACTCTCTAGTATGAACCCACATGAACGTCGCATGCAGCGTTTGTTGTTGGGTTATGCCAATGAAGGAGAGATGGATAAAAATGGACGTTTTTTATTAGGCGCGCCTTTGCGTCAACATGCCAAGCTCGATAAACAAATTATGTTAGTTGGCCAGTTCAATAAATTTGAAATCTGGGATGCAGATATTTGGCAACAACAAATCAATTTGGATGTGGCGACTGAACAAGAAGCGAATTTTGAATTGACCGAACGATTGCAGGATTTCTCACTTTAATGGAAAACGATTTTTCACATTTATCTGTATTACTGCAAGAATCTATCGATGGTTTGGCGATTAAGCCCGATGGCATCTACATGGACGCAACTTTTGGGCGTGGCGGTCATTCTAGGCAAATATTAAAAGCTTTATCATCTAAAGGTCGTTTGATCGCCATAGATCGTGATCTTACTGCTATTGAAGCGGCGCAATCTTTCGCTGAGGATCCGCGTTTTTCGATTCATCATCGTCCTTTTTCAGAGTTGCAAGTTGTTGCTGAAGAGTTAGGTTTAATCGGAAAAATTGATGGGATCTTAATGGATCTAGGGGTGTCTTCACCGCAGCTTGATGATGCTGACCGTGGTTTTAGTTTTATGCGGAATGGACCATTAGATATGCGTATGGATACAACCAGAGGCTTAAGCGCTGCCCAGTGGTTAGCGGTTGCAGAAGAGCAAGATATCACCCAAGTTATCAAGGAGTTTGGTGAAGAGAAATTTGGTAAACGTATCGCTCACGGCATTGTGAATGCCCGTCAAATTGCGCCTATAACTGATACTGCTCAACTTGCCGAAATTATTGATTTAGCGGTGCCCGTTAAAGATAAGTTTAAACATCCTGCTACTCGCAGTTTCCAGGCTATTCGTATTTACGTAAACAGTGAACTGGACGAAATTAAAACAGGCCTAAAAGCGGCATTAAACACGTTAGCGCCAACAGGGCGTTTGGCTGTCATTAGTTTTCATTCACTAGAAGATCGCTTAGTTAAACGTTTTGTAAGGGAGCAAAGCCGAGGTTTAGACGTACCACATGGCATGCCTATAATGCAGGCTGAAATAGACGCCGCCAAAGCCATGAAACCTATTGGTAAAGCAATTAAGCCATCGGCCGACGAATTAAAAAGAAATGTGCGAGCTCGAAGCTCGGTGTTAAGAGTGGCTGAAAAGTTATGAGTGGTCACAACACCAACTTTAATCTATTCAGTTTTGTAGCTGCTGATTTAGCCCGCCATCCAGTGCGGGTTTTGTTGTTTCTAGCACTCTTAGTTAGTGCCGGTTTAGTGATACTCAGTGCACACCACAATAGGCAAATGTCCATAGCCATAGAACGCTTGATGCAAGAGAAAGATCAGCTCGATGTGGAGTGGCGTCATCTAGTACTTGAACAAAGCGCTTTGACTGAACATAACCGTATCGAAGCGTTAGTTAAAAGTGAGCTGAATATGCACCGCCCAGTACCCAGCGAAGAAGTGGTGGTACGTATAAAATGAGCCGATTAAACAGCCTTTCTAAAAACAAAAGTAGAAACAATCAAGCAAAAGTGAACAGTGCTCCGAGTTTTTTACATTGGCGCTTTGTTGTGGTGGTGGTGGCTATTTCATTGGTTTTTGTTGGTCTGGGCATTCGCGCCGCATACATTCAAGTAGTATCACCAGATTTATTGATAAAACAAGGTGACAATCGCACTTTGCGTACCCGAGTTAACCCATTGCATAGAGGACTGATTGTTGACCGTAATGGTCAGCAGTTGGCCGTGAGTGTGCCGGTTCGCGCCATTTGGGCGGATCCCAAAGCCATTGCTCAATCTGAACAAGAAGCAGAAGAAAAAGCCAAGCAAGATCCTAGTTTTGATTTACTTGCAGAGCAGCGTGAAAATAAGAAACGTTGGCAAGCTTTGGCTGAAGTATTAGGTCAAAACTTGGTTAAGCTAAAAGACAAAGTCAGTGATCCTGAAAAACGTTTTGTGTACATACAGCGCCAAGTTTCACCGGCAATGGCCGAATATGTTGAAGAATTAAAACTGGCCGGAATCTATCTACGTGATGAGTCAAGGCGGTATTATCCAAGTGGCGAAGTCTCAGCTCACGTCGTAGGCTTTACTAACGTTGACGATGCTGGCATCGAAGGCATCGAAAAATTATACAATAAATGGTTGGCTGGCTCTCAAGGCACTCGGAAAATTCGCCGTGATGGCAAAGGCCGAATGGTCGAGCTAATTGAATCTGAAGAAGGTAAACAGCCCCAAAATATTCAGTTAACAATAGATCAACGCATTCAAGCTTTGGCTTACAAGGAATTAAAACAAGCGGTTCAATATTACAAAGCAACTTCGGGGTCGGCAGTTGTGGTGGCCGTTAACACCGGGGAAATTCTGGCTCTAGTGAATAGCCCCTCTTACAATCCTAATAACCGCGCTGGCGTGTCTGCCCATCGAATTCGTAATCGCGCTGTCACTGATGCCTATGAACCTGGCTCTTCAATTAAACCTTTAGCGGTGTTAAGCGCATTAGAGTTTGGATCGGCAGATGTAGACACTTTAATTGATACATCTCCTGGTTGGATGCACTTAGGTGGCAACATTGTTAGGGATTCGCGCAACTATGGCGAAATTGATTTAACTGAAATTATTCGCAAGTCCAGCAATATGGGCACATCAAAGTTGGCCTTGTCGGTACCTAAAGAATTTTTGTTGGATATGTTTTACAACGTCGGTTTAATGAGTGGTAGTGGCGCTAATTTACTGGGCGAAATTAACGGCATATTTAGTGATCGTCCTCGTTGGTCTGATTTTGAATTATCGACCTTGTCATTTGGGTACGGTATTTCGGTCACCGCGTTACAGTTGGCGCGTATGTATAGCATTTTGGGTGATGGTGGTATTCGTCGCCCATTGAGTATTATCAAACCTGACACCCCGGTTGAAAGTGAGCGCGTTATCAGCGCCCAAGCTACCCAAGAAATTTTGCAGATGATGGAGACGGTCACCGAAAAAAATGGTTCTGCAGAGCAAGCTAATATACCAGGATATAGGGTTGCAGGTAAAACAGGCACGAGCCGTAAAGCCATTGCCAATGGGTATGGCGAAGAATACGTTAATATTTTTGCAGGGGTTGCCCCTGTCTCTAACCCACAATTAGCAGTGGTTATCTTAATTAATGAGCCTAAAGGTGAGCTGTATTATGCAGGGCAAACTGCAGCACCGGTTTTTGCAAAAATTATGGCCGCCAGTTTACAAATGTTGAATGTCCCTCCTGATGATAAGACAGTTTCATCAATTGCCGTTTCTTCCTCTGAAGCCAGCAGGGAGGCCGCCAATGCAGGTTGATATGGTTAGCATTAATAAGCAATTTCCTGAAGTGTTTGATCAAAGTATTCAACCTCTATTGGCGCATTTTGGTATTGACGCCCCTGACATAATGATCAGTGAGCTGGTCTTAGACAGCAGAGATGTGGCAATTCACAAAGCGTTTATCGCGCTAAGCGGACACACTTTAGATGGCCGAGATTTTATTCCTCAAGCGGTTAGTTTAGGTGCCAAAGTGATAGTGGCGCAATGTGATGATAAGAGCCAACATGGCCATGTTGAAATGCGTGAACAAAGCGTTATTGTGTCCTTTTATCAACTTGCTGAAAACCTCTCAGAGTTAGCAGGATATTTTTATCAATTCCCTGCTAATTCTATGTCAATTATTGCAGTGACTGGCACTAACGGTAAAACGTCTACTGTGCAGTTAACCAGTCAATTAGCACACTTAATGGGTGAGCAAGCGGCTTCTATTGGTACCTTAGGTGCGGGCATGTATTCATCGTCTGCCAAAATTCAAGCATTCCAAAATACAGTTAACACCACTCCTGATGCTATTAGTATACAACGATTGTTGGCCGAGTTTGTCAGCGAAGGCGCATTCCAAGTCGCATTAGAAGCTTCGTCACATGCTTTAGTACAAAACCGTATCAAAGCGGTTAAAACGGACATTGCAGTGTTTACCAATTTAAGCCGTGATCACCTTGATTATCACGGAACCATGGCCGATTACGCTTTAGCAAAACGGCTATTATTGCAGCAACCAGGGCTGGCGTATGCTGTGCTTAATGTGAATGATCCTGAACATAAAAATTGGTTAGCCAATATTCCTGAAAAAACCACTGTGGTGCTTTTTGGGCAGAATGTTAGTACATCGGATATGCCCAGTGATTATCAATATTGTGTGGCGAACAATGTGCGATACACAAATGAAGGGATCGCACTCTCGTTGCAAACCTCTTGGGGAGACTGTGAACTGCGATTATCGCTATTGGCTGATTTTAACGTTGCCAATGTGTTAGCCGCAATTTGTAGTCAATTATGTCTAGGTAAAAGCCTAAAACAGATTGCTTACATTGTTCAGAAGCTAAAACCTGTTGCCGGAAGAATGGAGCTGTATAGCCGTCAGAACCACGCCACTATTGTGGTGGATTACGCTCATACTCCAGACGCGTTAGAAAAAGCCATAGTAGCCACTAAGCAACATTGTCATGGGAAATTATTCTGTGTGTTTGGTTGTGGTGGTGATCGCGATAGAGGTAAACGTTCTTTGATGGGCGAAATTGCCGAAAGATTATCTGACAAGGTTATTTTGACAGATGACAATGTGCGCAGTGAAGTGCCAAACGACATCATTCAAGACATTTTATCTGGCTGTATCAATCCAGAACAGATCTTAGTGGAACATGATAGAAAAACGGCGATCAAGTTGGCTGTCGCGCAGGCTAAGGCAGGGGATATGATCCTAGTAGCCGGTAAAGGCCATGAAAATTATCAAATTATAGGCACAAAAACACTGGCGTACGACGAACGCCAGTTTGTAGCACTTCTTCAAAAGGGGAAAACAGTATGATCCCGGTTTCACTTTCCTGGGTTGCGGAACAAGTTAATGGGCAGTTAATAGCTCAAAATAAGCAGGATTTGGTCATCGAAGGCGTGAGCACTGATACCAGAAGTATTCTGCCTAAGGATTTGTTTTTGGCACTAAAAGGCCCTAATTTTGACGGTCACAAATTTGTTCAGCAAGCCGAAGAAAAAGGCGCCATTGCGCTGATTTTGTCTCAGGTAGTTGATACCCAGCTTCCTTATATTTTAGTTGCTGATACTACCCTAGCTTTGGGTTTGTTAGGTGCTGCGGTAAAAGCAAAAGTAGCGCCCAAAACTGTGGGTATTACTGGTAGCAGTGGTAAAACAACAGTGAAAGAAATGGTGGCGGCTATTTTATCTCGTCGTGGCAAGGTGCTGGCAACCAAAGGAAATTTTAACAATGACTTAGGCGTGCCTATGACCTTGTTAAGGCTAGAGCAACAACATGAGTTTGCTGTAATTGAAATGGGCGCTAACCATTTAGGTGAAATTGCTTACACCACCAACTTAGTTAAGCCTGATGTGGCAACTATAGTCAATGCCGCTGCCGCACACTTAGAAGGCTTTGGTAGTTTACTGGGTGTGGCCAGAGCAAAAAGTGAAATATTTAAAGGGTTATCAGAAAAAGATGGCTTAGCGATAGTTAACGCTGATAGCCAATTTGCCGACTTTTGGTTAGGAAAACTCAAGTACAACAAGGTGCAAACTTTCTCAGTTGAAAATCCAGCAGATGTGTATGCAGAAGATATCATTCTTGGTTTGGATGGCTGTGCACAATTTGATTTAGTGACCCCTAAAGGGCGCATCGCTATTACCTTATCTTTACCCGGTGCCCACAATGTAAGTAATGCCCTAGTGGCAGCGGCATTGTCTTTACAAGTTGGCGCAACTTTGCAAGACGTGCGTGAGGGACTGCGCGCTATGCCCCATGTAGCCGGTCGCTTACACGTTAAACAGCTGACTAATCAAGTGAAAATTTTGGATGATACTTATAATGCCAACGTAGGCTCTGTGCATGCTGCCATTGATTTATTATCTAGTTTTGCGGGGAGAAAAATACTGATACTTGGCGATATGGCTGAATTGGGCGAAAAAGCCCGTTATTACCATGAACAAGTAGGCGAATACGCGAAACAAAAAGGTATCGATAAACTCTATACCTTAGGTGTATTAAGTCAAAGTGCTAGTGATGTATATGGGGAACAAGGTCGTCATTTTAGTCGACTAGAGCAAATGGTGACCTTTATCAATCAACAAACCTTATCGGAAAAGTGTGACGTCAGTATTTTGGTAAAAGGTTCGCGCAGTGCACGCATGGAATTAGTGGTAAAAGCGTTGGAGGACTCCCCATTGGGAAAGCTTGAACGTTTCAGGGAGAGAATTGCATGCTGATTTGGTTAGCTGATTGGCTACAACAGTTTGATGCCGGGTTTCGAGTTTTCTCGTATTTAACTTTGCGCGCTATATTAAGCACCTTAACTGCTTTGCTTATTGCGGTGATTATTGGCCCTAAAATGATCCGCTTCTTGCAGAAAATGCAAATTGGTCAAACTATCCGTGATGATGGACCTGAATCGCATTTGGCCAAATCCGGCACACCCACTATGGGTGGTTTGCTTATTTTGGCGGCGATAGTATCCAGTGTGTTGTTATGGAGTGATTTGACCAATAGATATGTATGGGTCACCCTATTTGTTCTGGTGAGTTACGGCATTATTGGTTTTGTAGATGATTACCGTAAGGTGATCCGTAAAGATGCAAAAGGTTTAATCGCTAGGTGGAAGTATTTTTGGCAGTCTGTTATTGCCATTGCGGTCGCATTTTACTTGTATGCAAGTCAACAAAACCCAGCTGAAACTGCCTTGTTAGTTCCCTTTTTTAAAGACGTTATGCCACAAATGGGCATGTTTTTTATTGTTGTCACTTACTTTGTCATAGTAGGGACCAGCAATGCAGTCAACTTGACTGACGGACTAGACGGGCTTGCAATTGTACCTGTTGTTTTAGTGGCCGGTGCGTTTGCCATCTTTGCTTATGCAACAGGCAATATTAATTTTTCTGCTTACCTTCATATTCCCTATCTGCCACTCACCAGTGAGTTAGTTATTGTGTGTACTGCAATAGTGGGCGCTGGATTAGGGTTTTTATGGTTCAACACTTATCCGGCCCAAGTCTTTATGGGCGATGTAGGGTCTCTGGCATTAGGCGGCACTTTAGGGATCTTGGCCGTGTTGGTTCGCCAAGAGATCGTTTTATTTATTATGGGTGGTATTTTTGTTGCCGAAACATTGTCGGTTATTTTGCAGGTAGGATCATTCAAAATGCGTGGTAAACGTATTTTTAGAATGGCCCCCATTCATCATCACTACGAACTAAAAGGCTGGCCAGAACCCCGTGTAATAGTGCGTTTCTGGATCATTTCCTTGATGTTAGTGTTGGTGGGATTAGCCACCTTGAAATTGCGTTAAGGAAGAGTAACTAAAAGTGCAAAAATTGACTTTAACTAATAAAAACATAGTCGTAATAGGAATGGGCCTTACAGGCTTATCTTGTGTGCGATTTTTATTAGCTAAAGGTGCAAATGTGATTGCCATGGACAGTCGTAATGAATTGACCCTTAAATTAGATATCCCTTTGATATTAGGTGAGTTACAAGTGGCCAGGTTAATTCAGGCTGACTTGATAGTGCTAAGCCCTGGTGTCGATCTTTATACTCCTGCTATTCAAAAAGCGGTCGAAGCGGGTGTACATGTCATTGGGGATATTGAATTGTTTGCGCAGTTTAACCGCGCCCCTGTAATAGCGATTACCGGATCTAATGGCAAGTCGACTGTAACGCACTTAGTTGTAGATATGTGTAAGGCCGCAGGTAAAAAAGTGTTGATGGGGGGCAATATTGGTGTGCCAGCACTGGACTTGCTAGAGCAAGAGGCCGATCTAGTGGTACTTGAACTGTCCAGTTTTCAATTGGAAACAACCTACTCCTTGATGCCATTAGCGGCAACAGTATTAAACATTACCGAAGATCACTTAGATCGTCATGGCGATTTGAGCGCCTATCAACGCATTAAGCTGAGTATTTATCAAAGTTGTCAATTTAAGGTGTACAACAGAGACGATCCTTTGTCTTATCCAGACCGCTTAAAAGTGTCCCTAAGTTACGGCTTGTCTCCATCTAATTCGGGGTTTTCTTGGGATAATGAAAACGCTTGTATTTTATTTGATGGCAAAACATTTTTGGATAGCAAAAGTTGTTTATTGGTTGGCGCGCATAATATGTTGAATATTCAAGCCGCAGCCGCTTTGGCCAAAGTATTTGGTATTGACGATCACAGTATTCGACAAGGTGCGCAACAATTTGGTGGCTTGCCCCATAGATGTCAAACCGTATCAATGTTCAATAATGTCCGCTGGATCAATGATTCTAAAGCAACCAATGTTGGCGCGACATTGGCCGCAATTAATGGACTGGTTACAAACCTTGAAGGCAAGTTAATATTGATTGCCGGAGGCGAAGGCAAAGGTGCAGATTTTTCAGTTTTGAAAGACTGCTTAACGCAGTTTGTTGGTTTAGTTATCACCCTCGGTAAGGACGGTGACAAAATTGCTGTGTTACACAGCAACAATGTAAAAGTACAGACCATTGAAGAGGCCGTTTTGGTGGCGGCTAAACATAGCCAATCAGGTGATATTGTTTTGCTATCACCTGCTTGTGCCAGCTTAGATATGTTTGTTAGTTATCAGCAAAGAGGTGATTGTTTTGCCCAAGCTGTGCAGGAGCTAACGGCATGAGCGTTATTATGGAAAATAAAGTCAGTTCACTTAGACAATTATTTATGTCTAGGCATGACAGTGCCCAGTCACTCCCTAAGGCCGATGTTAAACCTTATGACCTTTCCTTGTTGCTTTTGGCCATCGCATTATTGTCAATCGGATTGGTTGTGGTGACTTCGGCGTCAATGCCAGTAGCAGATAGGTTATTTGGTAATCCGTTTCACTTTGCCATTCGCCATGGCATTTATATCGTGCTGGCAGTGATCGCTGCATTGGTTGTCATGCAAATACCTATGCGCTGGTGGCGCAAGAGTAACGTTTGGTTGTTGCTATTGGCCGTGGTTTTATTGATAGCTGTGCTGTTAATAGGACGTAGTGTTAACGGCAGTACGCGTTGGTTAGTCGTTGGCCCTATTACTATTCAAGCGGCAGAACCCGCCAAATTGTTTTTCTTTTGTTATTTGGCCGGATATTTAGTGCGCCGCTACGAGGAAGTGACTGAGAATCTAAAAGGCTTTATTAAGCCTTTAGTGGTGTTTTTTGCCCTTGCTTTATTACTTTTGTTACAACCTGATTTAGGCACTGTAGTGGTTATGTTATTAACCACTATTGGTTTATTGTTTCTGGCTGGGGCTAAACTATGGCAGTTTTTCAGCTTGGCCATTGCCGGTACTTTAGCCGTAGTTCTACTTATAGTGTTTGAAGAGTACCGCGTGCGACGCATCACGTCTTTCCTTGATCCTTGGGCTGACCCTTTTGGTAGCGGCTATCAATTGACACAATCATTGATGGCATATGGTCGGGGTGATGTGTTTGGTCAAGGGTTAGGCAATAGTTTACAGAAACTCGAATACTTACCTGAAGCGCATACCGATTTTATCATGGCCATTCTTGCTGAAGAGTTAGGTTTCGCTGGGGTATTGACAGTTTTGGTTATCATGTTGGTAATTGTGATGAAAGCCATGAAAATGGGTAACTTAGCCTTACGTAAGGAACGCCCCTTTGATGCTTATTTGGCTTATTCCATTGGCATTTGGTTCAGTTTGCAAACCGCAGTTAATGTAGGAGCAAGCGCAGGTATCTTGCCCACTAAAGGACTGACTTTTCCGTTATTGAGTTACGGTGGCTCTAGCATGATAGTCATGTCGATAGCGGTGGCCATTTTAGTACGTATTGATTTTGAAATGCGTGTAGACGGTATTCAAGCGATCAACAAAGCAAGTGCGGCGAGAGGTAAGAAAAGCCTTTTAGTGAGAAAAGCCAAACAAAAAGTCAATTCTGTTATTGAAGAGGTTATTGACGACCTGCCAGTCGCGTCAGCTAAAAGCGCAAAAACTGGAGGCCTCCATGACTAAACGTTTACTTGTTATGGCAGGTGGCACTGGGGGGCACGTTTTCCCTGGTTTAGCTGTTGCTGCTGAATTGGCTGCGCAAAACTGGCAAGTCCAGTGGATGGGAACGGCAGGGCGTATGGAAGCTCAGATTGTACCGCAAGCGGGTTATCCTATCAGTTTTATTGACGTAGTGGGCGTGCGCAAAAATGGAGTGCTTACTTTGTTAATGGCGCCATTTAAAATTATTAAAGCCATTGTCCAAGCTCATAAGGTCATTCAACAATTTAAGCCAGATGTTGTGATTGGTATGGGGGGCTTTGCTAGTGGCCCTGGTGGTGTGGCGGCTTGGTTAAATGGTTTGCCTCTGATTTTACATGAGCAAAATGCTGTACCTGGACTGACCAACAAGTTGTTATCGCGTATCGCTAAAAAAGTGTTAACCGGATTCGATAATACCTTTCCAGCGCAAAAGCTAAAACAAACCACTAAATTTACTTGGGTGGGCAACCCAGTGCGCCGCGAGTTTGCAGAAATTGCCGATAGAAGTAGCGTTAAGCTACCTCTTAATTTACTAGTTATTGGCGGCAGTTTAGGCGCCCAAGTGTTAAATGAAACCTTACCTCTGGCACTGGTGAATATTAACCAAGTCAAGGTGCGTCATCAAACCGGGGCAGGGCATTTAGATACAGTGAAACAGGCCTACATTCAGCAAAACATGGATCCGGATTGTTATCAGATTACTGAGTTTATCGATGATATCCCCGCTGCTTATGCTTGGTCAGACTTAGTGATTTGCCGCGCAGGGGCGTTAACTGTGGCTGAAGTCGCAGCTGCAGGTGTCGCTGCGATATTTGTGCCTTTGCCCTACGCAGTAGATGATCATCAAACAAAAAATGCACAAACTTTGGTTGCGACGCAGGCTGCACATTTATTACCCCAAAGTGAGCTGACAGCACAAAGTTTGCACGAATTATTGCAGGACTATGTGTTGTCACCAGAAAAATTAATTGAGATGGGTAAACGAGCTAAACGTTTTGCCCGCTTAGATGCCGCTAAAGAAGTTGCGCATTGTTGTATTGAATTAAGTGAGCGAGCAGCATGAAGAAAGATACTCCAGCCCATTACCACGTGCCAGAAATGCGTAGAATCAAACATATTCATTTTGTGGGTATCGGTGGTGCAGGTATGGGTGGCATTGCCGAAGTATTGCTTAACGAAGGTTATGCAATATCCGGTTCGGATCGTCAAGCCAATGGTATGACAGAGAGGTTGCAAAACTTGGGAGCAACCATCTATTTTGGTCATCTTGCCAGTAATATTGAGTTGGCCAATGTAGTAGTGGTATCTAGCGCAATTGACCTGAGTAATCCAGAAATCAGTGCCGCCAATGAAAAGCGTATTCCAGTAATACGTCGCGCCGAAATGTTAGCGGAGTTGATGCGTTTTCGACATGGCATTGCTATAGCAGGTACCCATGGGAAAACCACTACTACTAGTCTTATTTCGACTATTTTTGCTGAGGCAAAGCTTGATCCAACTTTTGTAATTGGTGGGCTACTTAATAGTGCAGGCACAAATGCCAGACTAGGTGATAGTCAATATTTGATTGCTGAGGCGGATGAAAGCGATGCGTCTTTTGTACACCTCCAACCTATGGTGTCTGTGGTAACAAATATTGAAGCCGATCATATGGAAACCTACCAAGGTGATTTCCAAAAGATGCAAGATACCTATATCGATTTTTTGCACAATTTGCCGTTTTATGGTTTGGCTGTTCTATGTATCGATGATCCTGTGATTCAAAAACTGCTACCACGAATAGGGCGTCAATACCTGACTTATGGAGTGTCTGAAAACGCCGATGTGCGCGCAGTGAATATTCAATTAGGCTTTAATCAAAGCTCTTTTGATGTGTTGCGGGCAAACTTACCGCCACTGGCAATAACCGTCAATATTCCAGGGCAACATAACGTTTTGAATTCTTTGGCGGCCATTGCTGTGGCAACTGATGAAGGACTAGAAGATCAATATATTGTGAAAGCTTTAGCAGGATTTTCAGGTATAGGTCGGCGCTTCGAATTTTTAGGGGATTACGCAACCTCTAAAGGCCAAGCTATTTTAATCGATGACTATGGTCATCATCCGACAGAAGTCGCCGCCACTATTGCTGTTGCAAGAAATAACTGGCCAGATAGGCGTTTAGTTATGGCCTATCAACCCCACAGATACACGCGAACGCGAGATCTATACGAAGACTTTGTCAAAGTGTTGTCTCAAGTCGATGTGTTGTTGTTACTTGAAGTTTACTCTGCCGGTGAAGAAGCCATTGATGGTGCAGACAGTCGTTCGTTGTGCCGTTCAATTCGTCAGCGAGGACAACTCGAACCAATTTATGTCTCTGACATAACTGAACTGCCTAAATTGTTGGCGGAAAGTCTTAACGATCAAGACATTGTTTTGACTCAAGGTGCTGGCAATATTGGTCAAATAGCCAAGTTTTTACAGGCAAGCAAATTAGAACCAACAGTATTAAGTAAAGGATTAAAGTCGTGAGTGAGCAGCAGTTAACCTCTCCTATTCTTACTGCCAATAATTACGGAAAGGTCGCGGTAATGTTTGGTGGTACCTCTGCTGAACGAGAGGTGTCTTTGAATTCGGGTAAAGCAGTATTGCGCGGGTTGCTCGAATTGGGTATCGATGCCCATGCTTTTGATCCAGCAGAGCGTCCATTAACCGAGTTGTTGCTCGAAAAATTTCAGCGTGTTGTCATTATGTTACATGGCCGCGGCGGTGAAGATGGCTCCCTGCAGGGGGCGCTACAACAGCTTAATTTACCTTATTCTGGATCAGGTGTGTTGGGCTCGGCATTATGCATGGATAAAATTCGCAGCAAACAAGTGTGGCAGAGTTTAGGGCTACCCACTGCCAATTATAAAATAGCTGATAAAAGATGCTTTGATGCAGGATCGTGCGGGGCTATAATGGCCAACTTGGGGAATGAGGTCATGGTCAAACCTGCGCAGGAGGGGTCCAGCATAGGTATGGCTAAAGTGAGTAGTGCACTACAACTAGAAACTGCCATACAAGACGCATTTAAATATGATGATAAAGTCTTGATAGAGCAGTTCGTTCATGGTTCTGAATATACTGTCAGCATACTGAATGGCAAAGCGTTGCCCTCTATCAGTATGACTACTCCCCGCGTTTTTTATGATTATGCTGCAAAATATCAAGCAGACAGCACTGTGTATAGCTGTCCTAGTGGTCTGCCTGATGATGTCGAAAAGCAACTCGGCGAACTAGCCTTGGAAGCATTTGATGCCTTGGCCGGCTCAGGCTGGGGACGTATTGATTTTATGCAAGATAAGTTAGGTCGCTTTTATTTATTAGAGGCGAATACTGTACCTGGTATGACTGAGAAAAGTTTAGTGCCACTGGCGGCAAAACAATCAGGAATGAGCTTCGAAGAATTGTCTTTAGCTGTACTTAAAACAACGGAGATTGCTAGGTGACTGAATTGCCAGCATTAGATAGTCCCCGCAAAGGCGCTCATTTTTATATGGGGCTGGGGTTTTTTATCTGTTTGTTGGTGTTGTTGGTGTTTGGATTACTTAAGTTGAATGCGTTTTTAGAAGATGAACAACAAGCGCCAGTACAAGATATTGTCATTTCTGGAGACAGAGTCTTTATTGATGACAAAAAAATACAAAAGTTGATTAAAAAAACACAGCCAGGCAGTTTTTTTGAGTTAGATGTCAATCAAACTCATCAAACCGTTGAAGCGATGCCTTGGGTATACCGCGCCTCAGTTCGCAAACGTTGGCCTAATGGTTTAGAGATTTTTGTGGTTGAGCAGCAACCAGCGGCAATCTGGAACGGTGATATGTTGCTTAATCAATTTGGTGATGCATTTGATGCACAAATTAGTAGTGCAGATTTGAACGCTAAAATAACCTTGCCTAACTTGTACGGGCCAGGCGGAAGTGAACAAACTGCCTTGCAAGGCTACCGTAATATGCAATCGTTATTGGAAACCTCGAATTTGTATATTGTAGAAATGTTTTTAAGTGAACGTTTTGCTTGGAATGTACAGTTAAACAATGGCATCAAGTTGAATTTAGGACGCACTGAGTTTATTGACAGATTGCAGCGATTTGTGGATTTATTACCACTTATTTCGCAACAAGAAAGGCAAGTGGATTATGTCGATTTACGTTATGACACAGGTTTAGCCGTTGGTTGGAAAGCCTTGGATAAAGCAGCATAAATTAAACCAGCATAATAACTGGATAAGAAGAGTTTAAATTAACGTGAGTGTGGTGAATGTGATGAGTGACAGAGTTGAGCAATATGTCTAAGGGTACAGAAAGAAAGCTAATTGTTGGCTTAGACATAGGCACCAGCAATGTGAAAGCCGTAGTGGGTGAGTTGTTACATGACAACTCCATAAGCATTGTGGGTGTAGGCAGCCATTCGTCAAAAGGCATGGATAAGGGAGGCGTGAACGACCTTAATCTAGTGGTGCAATCAGTTAAACGTGCAGTGCACGAAATGGAACTCATGGCTGACTGCAGCGTATCATCAGTGTTTATGTCCATTTCAGGACGTCACGTAAAATGTCAAAACGAAAGTGGCATGGTGCCGATTAATAATCAGGAAGTGACCCAAGAAGACGTAGACAATGTGGTTCACGCGGCTCGTTCTGTGCCTATTGCGGCTGAGCGTCGTTTGTTACACGTATTGCCACAAGAATTTACCATAGATGTGCAAGAAGGTATTAAAAATCCAATTGGTATGTCAGGCGTCAGAATGGAAGCGCAAGCACATATTATTACTTGTGCTGATGACATGGCCAAAAATTTAGTCAAATGTGTGGAGCGCTGTGAATTAACCGCAGACCAACTGATTTTTTCAGCCTTGGCCTCTAGTTACGCAGTATTAACGGATGATGAAAAAGAATTAGGTGTATGTGTGGTGGATATAGGTGGGGGTACCATCGATATGGTGATCTACACAGATGGCGCTATTCGCCATACGGCCGTCATCCCAGCAGCAGGCAATCAAATTACCAGTGATATTGCCAAGATATTCCGTACACCTATAAGCCATGCTGAAGAGATTAAAATTAAACATGCTTGTGCCTTAAAAGACATGGTCAGCATGGAAGAAAATATTGAAGTCCATAGTGTTGGGGGCAGGCCATCTAGAGCCATGTCTAGACATACATTGGCAGAGGTAATTGAACCTCGATATCAAGAATTGTTTGAACTGGTACATGATGAAATTCGAGCCAGTGGATTAGAAGAACAAATTGCCGCAGGCATAGTATTAACTGGCGGTACGGCAAAAATGGAAGGGGCAGTTGAATTTGCTGAAGAAATTTTCCAAATGCCAGTTCGTGTTGGTGAACCTTTGGGAATGAAAGGTTTGTCTGAATATGTCGAAGATGCAAAATTTGCGACTGCGGTAGGTTTACTGCAATACGGAAAAGAACATGTCATTAGTCAACTTGCCATGAAAAGCAAAACAAGTGACGGAATGTGGCAACGAATTCAAAGTTGGTTCAAGGGTGAGTTTTAAGAGATGATCTTTAAACAGACTTCTTGATCGATAAAAAAATGAGCAGCGGACAAGGACGAATATCCGACTGCTTTTATGTAAAAACCGGAGAGTAAAAATGTTTGAGTTAATGGATAGTCATAGCGAAGAAGCAGTAATTAAGGTTATTGGCGTTGGCGGCGGCGGTGGAAATGCTATTGAGCACATGGTAGCGCAGAATATTGAAGGCGTAGAATTTATCGCCATTAATACGGATGCGCAAGTGTTACGTAGTTCATCTGCAAACGTCACCTTGCAAATTGGATCTGGGGTTACTAAAGGTTTAGGTGCAGGTGCTAATCCAAATATTGGTCGTCAGGCTGCAGAAGAAGATAGAGAAACCATACGGCAGAGCCTTGAAGGTGCTGATATGGTATTTATCACCGCCGGAATGGGTGGTGGTACAGGTACAGGTGCGGCACCAGAAGTGGCCAAAGTAGCCAAAGAATTAGGCATTTTGACAGTAGCTGTTGTGACTAAACCTTTTCCATTTGAAGGCAGAAAACGTACAGACTTTGCTGATCAAGGAATTGAAGAGTTATCTAAATATGTTGATTCATTGATCACTATACCCAATGAAAAGTTACTCAAAGTCATGGGCAAAGGTACACCTTTATTGCAAGCATTCAGTGCGGCTAACGATATTTTAAGTGGTGCGGTACAAGGCATCGCAGAACTGATTACCCGTCCAGGTTTGATCAACGTGGATTTCGCCGATGTCAGAACCGTTATGTCTGAAATGGGTACCGCAATGATGGGCCATGGTAGTGCGTCTGGTGAAGACCGTGCAGAAGAAGCCTCAGAAAGTGCCATTGCGTGTCCATTATTGGAAGATATCGATTTATCTGGCGCAAGAGGTATTTTGGTGAATATTACTGCAGGTCCAGACTTCTCAATTGATGAGTTTGAAACTGTGGGTAATGCGGTTAAAGCTTTTGCTTCTGAAAACGCTACTGTTGTAGTGGGTACTGTTATCGATATGGAAATGAGCGACGAACTACGAGTAACTGTGGTCGCAACAGGTATTGGCGCTGAAAGAAAACCAGACATTTCTTTAGTGTCCAACAGAGCCAATAAAGTGGTTGCAGATGCTCATGAGTTTAAACTGCAAGCGAATGGATCAAATGTGATGCCTAGCGCTAATGTTATGCCTGAATCTGCAAAATCGGTAGTCAATGAAGAAAAAGCTGAGCAAGGTAATGATTTGGAATATTTAGATATCCCGGCATTTTTGCGCAAACAAGCTGACTAGTAATTAAAGTGAATTATTTAGTTAAAACTCTGTCTGATTCGTTGGCTAGTATAGCCAGCACGTTGAATATGACAGTATTTTGACAAAAGTAAGTATTTTTAGTACTATGCGTGCCGCTTTTTATTCTATTAAGCTATCGATGAGCTGAAAGGTTATGATTAAACAACGCACTATCAAACAATCTGTGCAAGAGACTGGGATCGGTCTGCATAAAGGTGACAAGGTCACTATGACTCTCCGGCCAGCGCCTGCGAATACTGGAATCGTATTTCGCCGCGTTGATCTTGAGCCTTATGCTGATATTCCCGCTCGCGCAGAAGCTGTGGGCGATACTATGTTATGTACATGTATCAGTAACGCCGCGGGTGCGAAAATTTCTACTGTTGAACATTTAGCCTCTGCTTTGGCAGGGTTAGGTATAGACAATATAATTGTAGAAGTGGACAGTGATGAGTTACCTATCATGGATGGTAGCGCTAGTCCGTTTATCTTTTTGCTACAATCAGCCGGCATTGAAGAAATTAATGCACCAAAACAGTTTATAAAAATCACTAAAGCTATCAAAGTAGAAGACGGTGATAAATGGGCCGAGTTTCGTCCTTATGATGGATTTAGAGTTGATTTTAGAATTGATTTTGAACATCCAGTGATCAGTCAAACCCGTCAACATATGGTGTTAGACTTTGACTCTTCGTCTTATGTCGATGAAGTCAGTCGTGCGCGTACATTTGGATTTATGAAAGATCTTGAATATATGAATTCACACAACTTGGCTTTGGGTGGCAGCATGGAAAATGCCGTTGCCCTAGACGAGTATCGAGTACTTAATCCTGAAGGTTTACGCTACCCTGATGAATTTTTAAAGCACAAAATACTGGATGCTATTGGTGACTTATATCTGTGTGGTCATAGTATTATTGGTGAATTAGTGGCTTATAAAACAGGCCATGGATTGAACAACAAACTACTCAATGCCTTATTGCAAAATAAAGAGTGTTGGGAATTTGTTGGTTATAACACCCCAGAAGAGATGCCTATCAGTTTTGCATCAGCATTATTGACAAACTAAACATTTGTTTTTTTGTTTCATTTGACTAGTTGACAATAGCCTAGCCGAATAACATATTTATATAGTTATCAATAATATTCCGGTCAACTGTATGTTATTGTGCTTGGAAGAGTATCAGATACCTGTACATAGTAGCTGCAATGTTGATTCTTTACTGATAAAAGGTATTCCGAGTGGATAGCCAGTTGGTATAGATAATTAACTGTATGTTGTAATTGGTATAACTTGAAATGCTGTTAGTTTATGGCTTGGTGAATTAAACTCAAAAATATATTGAGTCCATGTTGAAAGGCAGTCAATAGTAATGAAATTAACGTTACTCTTTAAAAGTAATAAAGCACGTTTTGTGCTGAACATCGATAAACCCAAATTGCTTTTAGCTTTATTGGTCGTTAGTGGCGTTTTCTTTGTTTCTAGTCGCTCTACCCATTCTCCAGAAGAAAATATTGCAAGGATCCAGCATGCAAAAGCTGGCCTAGAACAACAGGCTAATGAAGTTAATCTGCTCAAGTCTTCTACTGAGCAACGTTTGACAGGTGTGATGCTCAAGCTTGCGGACATGCAAAGCCAAATCCAACGTTTAGATGTTTTAGGTTCAAGATTAGTTGAAAGAGCAAAACTTAACCCTGACGAGTTTAGTTTCAATCAAATGCCTAGTATGGGCGGTCCTTTGGACGGTAGCCCCGTAGACATTCAAGTACAAGACGAGCTGTTGACGGAAATGACGGGCATGCTTGAAAACATCCAAAATAAAACCCAAGAACTGGCAGCCCTTGAATCTATCATGCTCAGTCACCATATAGAGCAAGAGAGGAGATTAGAGGGCAAACCTATTTCATCTGGTTGGTTGTCTTCCTATTATGGCATCCGTAAAGACCCTTTTAGTGGCTTGCCAGCCATGCACAAAGGACTTGATTTCGCCGGTAAAGAAGGTGAGCCAGTGTTGGCTACGGGAGCGGGTATTATTACTTGGTCTGGTTCTCGTTACGGTTATGGCAATTTAGTTGAAATCGATCATGGTGACGGCCTAGTAACACGCTACGGGCACAATAAAGAACTTAATGTTAAGATTGGCGATGTAGTGACTAAAGGGCAAAGCATTGCTGTTATGGGAAACACAGGTCGCTCTACGGGAGCACATGTGCATTATGAAGTGATACGCAAAGGTAAGCAGCAGGATCCATTACCTTACGTCTATCGCAAAAGTTCCTAGTTCATAACTAGGGCTCAAAATCATTATCAACAATCGGCTCTATGAGCCGATTGTTTTATTTTAGTATAGGGTTTGTGCATAAGTTGTTCGCAACTGGTGCTCAATTTAATTTATAAATCTTTTAGATTGGAAGCTGTAAATAGATGTTTTCTAGTATCTTCACCAAAATATTCGGCAGTCGAAACGACCGGACAATAAAAAAGTTAAGCAAGTCTGTTGACCTTATTAATCAACTAGAAACAGAATTCGAAGCCTTAACTGACGAACAGCTTAAAGACAAAACTAGCGAATTCAAACAACGTTTAGAAAAAGACGAAACCACAGACGACATTATGGTTGAAGCCTTTGCGGTAGTCCGTGAAGCGAGTAAACGTGTGTATGGTATGCGTCATTTTGATGTGCAAATGCTGGGTGGCCAAGTATTACACCAAGGTGAAATAGCCGAAATGCGTACGGGTGAAGGTAAAACATTAACTTCTACCTTACCTACCTATCTTAATGCAATATCAGGTAAGGGCGTGCATGTTATTACCGTTAATGACTATCTAGCGAGTCGAGATGCTGATTGGAGTCGACCACTGTTTGAATTTTTAGGTTTAACAGTAGGCTGTAATATTCCTGGTATGAACCATCAGCAAAAGAAAGCAGCTTATGCGGCTGATATTACTTACGGAACCAACAACGAATTTGGTTTCGACTATTTACGGGACAACATGGCATTTAGCCCTGGTGATCGTGTTCAAAAAGCACTGCATTTTGCCGTGATTGATGAAGTTGACTCGATTCTTATCGATGAAGCCCGTACGCCTCTTATTATTTCTGGGCAGGCCGAAGATAGTTCTGAGTTGTATCGCAAAATAAATGTCATTATCCCTGAGCTTACTAAGCAAGAAAAAGAAGATGAAGAAGGTGTCACAGGTGACGGACACTACACTATTGATGAGAAAGGCAAACAAATACATTTGACTGAAAATGGTCAAATTTTTGTAGAGCAAATTTTACAACGTGAAGGTATTTTAGCCGCAGAAGAGTCATTGTTTGCTGCAGCGAATATTTCATTGTTACATCACGTTAATGCCGCATTGCGGGCACACAAACTGTTTTCCAGAGATGTAGATTACATCGTTAAAGATAACGAAATTGTGATTGTTGACGAGCATACTGGGCGTACTATGGAAGGGCGTCGTTGGTCTGAAGGTTTGCACCAAGCAGTAGAAGCCAAAGAAGGCGTACGCATTCAAAATGAAAACCAAACGTTAGCCTCTATCACTTTCCAGAATTATTTCCGTTTATACGAAAAGCTATCAGGTATGACGGGTACAGCCGATACCGAAGCCTTTGAATTTCAAAGTATATATGGTTTAGATACGGTAGTTATCCCAACTAACAAGCCAATGGTACGTAAAGACAAAGCGGATTTGATTTTCCTTACTGCTGAGGAAAAATACGAAGCCATAGTCGAAGACATCAAAGATTGTGTGAAACGCGGTCAACCAGCCTTAGTGGGTACAGTATCAATAGAAAACTCAGAATTGATTTCGGGTATTTTGAAAAAAGCAAAAATCCCACATAAAGTACTTAACGCTAAGTTTCATGAACAAGAAGCAGATATTGTTTCACAAGCAGGTAAACCTGGCGCTATTACAATCGCCACTAATATGGCGGGTCGTGGTACCGATATCGTTTTAGGTGGTAATTGGCAGGCTGAGATTGAAAAAATTCATGATCCCAAGCCAAGTAAAGTAGAAAAAATAAAGGAAGAGTGGAAAATTGCCCATGATGCGGTTTTGGCCTCAGGTGGTTTACACATTATAGGCACAGAGCGCCATGAATCACGCCGTATCGATAACCAGCTGCGTGGCCGTTCAGGACGTCAGGGGGATGCCGGTTCTTCACGTTTTTACTTGTCACTTGATGATGCCTTGATGCGTATCTTTGCGTCTGAAAAGATGGGCAATATGATGAAACGATTGGGAATGGAACGTGGTGAAGCAATCGAGCACCCTTGGGTAACCCGCGCTATCGAAAACGCCCAGCGTAAAGTTGAAGGCCGTAACTTCGACATGCGTAAACAATTGCTTGAATATGACGATGTAGCCAACGATCAACGTAAAGTGATTTATGAGCAACGTAATGAATTATTAGACGAAGGCGAAATCAGCGAAACCATTGAAGTCATTCGCGAAGATGTAGTCAACGGTATTCTAGATCAATATATTCCTCCACAATCCTTAGAGGAAATGTGGGATATAGCTGGCTTAGAAGAGCGTTTCAAAGCTGAGTTTTTAACTGAAATGCCAGTACAAAAGTGGCTAGATGAAGACGATAAACTATATGAAGAAAAACTCCGTGAACGTGTTTTAGCTGAGGTAAACGCAGCATATAAAGCCAAAGAAGAGATTGTTGGTCCAGAGGTCATTAGGCAATTTGAAAAAGCGGTGATGCTTCAAAATCTAGACAGCCATTGGAAAGAACATTTAGCTGCTATGGATCATTTGCGCCAAGGTATTCATTTACGTGGTTATGCACAGAAAAATCCTAAGCAAGAATACAAACGTGAGTCTTTTGAGTTGTTTTCTGAAATGTTAGAAGCCCTCAAAGTGGAAGTGGTGACTATTTTAAGTAAAGTGCAGGTTAAAGCTCAAGAAGACGTTGAAGCGGTAGAAGAGCAAAGACGTCAAGCGGATGAAACACCAAAGAAATTTGAACACGAATCAGCCAGCGAACCTGAGCCCACTAAGACGGGGATTCGTCAGGGACCAAAAGTTGGCCGAAATGATCCATGCCCTTGTGGTTCAGGCAAAAAGTATAAGCAGTGTCATGGCAAATTAAGTTAATTTAACCTAATAATTTCCATTAAAAGTCGGGCTCATGTCCGACTTTTTTGTTTAAAATGGTTGTGGTTAGTTGATAAGAGAACCCCGAATGAAAATAGTCGAAGTCGCTGTAGGTGTGATTAAAACAGGAAATAAGATTTATATAAGCAAGCGCTCAGATGCTTTACATCAAGGTGGCAAATGGGAGTTCCCTGGTGGTAAACGTGAAGTGAACGAAACCATCGAGCAAGCGCTGGTTAGAGAATTATCTGAAGAAATAGGTATACAGGTTACTCAGCAAAGCCCATTTATGCTGATCGAGCACGATTATGGTGACAAAAAAGTACGTTTAGATGTGCGACTAGTGGAGGGTTTTGAAGGTGAGGCTAGTCACCAAGAAGGACAACTAAGCCAATGGGTAGAGATTAATGAGTTAACTCAGTTTACTTTTCCAGATGCAAATAAAGTGATTATCGATAAGCTTACTAAATTAGCGACTAGTGATTAATAAACCTAAAACGAGCCAGTAGGGCTCACTTTAGGTTTATGGCTATTTTCTACGAAAAGAGCAGATAATCTACTTCTGCAAAACCCAATTAATGACAAACTATTCAATGATTTTTTTGATTGCCTGTTCTACTTCTTGATAGTCAGAGGATTCCACAAAACCAATTGAAAATGTTTCGGTGGTGTTTAGGTATTTATTTTTGTCACTACGGCCAAAGCCTAATACTGTCATATAGGGTCTACTCACGTAGTTGTCAGGATAGTTATCATCTTGATGGTGGAGTAAATAAATCATTCGAGAGGTTTTGTTATCACCAAATGCAAACCATTCAGGGGCAGGTAAGTCACCGATAAAGCTTTCTTTAATGGGATGAGCCTTGTCATCAACTGACGCATACCAAAAATCACCGTCATCCATTTCGCCCCCAGGGACACCTTCATATTGCACCCAATAATGGTAGTCTTGACTGATTTTTGTCATAGTGAAATCGCATCTATCAGGGTAGAAGTCCCACTGTCCTTGCCATTTTCCATTGCCTGAAGTAAACATTATTTGCACATGCTGGCCAGTTTCAATTGAAACATAGGCGCTAGAATTGTCAGTGCCTGAATTCATTGCGTGGAAATAATTGCCGTCCTGTTTATGTATCGCATTAGGGAAACCTCTATATTCACCTTTCCAACCCGATCCTTTAGTATCATTAAAGCCAATCCAATCGACTCCCTCTGAGTCGAGCATGCTGGACAGGCCACCGCCCTCTTTCTCAAGATAAAATGTGGCATTGGAAATTTTAATGACATAAGCCGAGACTCCACCTGCTGACGCATCAATACCATGGCTTAAGATGACTTGGTCAGGTTCAGATAATATGTTGCAAGCTACGCTCAAGCTAACAAAACTCCAAACAAGGAGGTGTCTAATTATTTTGCTAAACATTTTATTTATCCATAACAAAAGGGACAGCACGTCACTGTCCCAAAGTTTTTAAAACTACATTAGCCAAATGACGCTAAGGTTTGGCGCTTCTTTTAAGCAAAAAACCAACTGTTAATATCGCTAATGCGCACAGTACAAATACCATTCGCCCCCACATAGGGTTAGGGATCAACATCATGGCGAATACACCACTACCCATAAAAATAACCATAGAGCCTAATTTGTGACGCTGTTGTTTGTCATATTCATCTTGCTCAAAATCAGCAACGACAGCTTTGTCTAGATCATCAAAGAAACGATCAGTTTCCTGTCTATGTTGGTCATCATCTTCTTTATAGAAAAATGTTGTTGAACAAAAGAATCCAGCGGTTATCACTAAGTGTGCTGCAATGGTGATTATTAAATTGATATCTATATATTCGCGGCGCGTGAATTCTTGTTGTAATCCAATATAATCTGCAAACACATCAGGGGTAAATATATTGGCAGTAAACCAAGATACAAAAAGGCCAATGGCAACAGTCACCCAAGACGCCCACTGCGGTGTTTTTCTTATGAATAAGCCAAAAATCAAGGGGATAAGTAAAGGCATTTGAATCATGACCGACATGTTCATCATTAGTTCGAACAGGCTCAATTCTTTTAACGATTTAAAAAACAGTGCCACCACTATCACTAAAATACCACTAACGAAACTAACAATACGGCTGACTTTAAGCAGGTGTTTATCATCTACGCTTTTATTCTTTTTAAGCAGCATAGGTTGATAAAGACTTCTGACAAAAATCCCAGCGTTTTTATTTAACGCAGAATCCATAGAGGACATAGTGGCGGCAAACAAACCTGCCAATAGTAAGCCTACTGTGCCCACCGGCATGGCATTACGAGTAAATACCAAATACACCGCATCGGCCGCTTTATTACCTAGTTCGGGGTAAGCCGCTGCAGCATCTGGGTATAATGTGGCAGCTGCCCATGGTGGAATAAACCAAATAATACTGCCAAAGCCCATTAATACCATGGCAAGTAACGACGCTTTTCGAGCATTGGCTGAATCTTTGGCATTCAAAAACCGGAAGGAGTCGTGCATGTTCATGATAGTGATCATTTGTTTGGCTAAAAAGAACACAAAAGAGGCCACTAAAATTACGCCATAATTCATGTCGGGACCTAACACAAAATCTGTTGGAAAGTTATTCACTAACTCAATAGGTCCACCAACCATAACAAGGGCAACAATGGCACAAGCTATTGAAATAACCGCCACAATTAGGGTTTGCACAAAGTCTGAGGCAACCACCCCCCACGCCCCTGATAGTACTGATACAAATACAACAGTGAGTCCAGTCACTATGATAGTGAGAGTAATATCTGCTTCAAAAACGGCACTGGCAAACACACCTAAGGCATTAAGCCATACACCGGCGTTAATAAAGCTGAAAACAATCAGGGCCCATGAAAAGAATGTTTCGTTCTGACTACCAAAGCGTCGTTTGATGCCTTCTGTGGGTGTATCAATACGCATTTGCCTGAAGCGTGCAGAGAAATACAGCCAACCACAAAAATACGCAAAGGTGTTGGCAAAAAAGACCAAGGTAATGGCGAAACCGTCAGTAAATGCTTTACCTGCCGCTCCGGTGAAAGTCCAAGCAGAAAACTGTGCCATAAATGCCGTAGAGCCCACCATCCACCACAACATTCGACCGCCGCCACGGAAGTAGTCGCTGGTAGAATTTTTCGCCATATTTTTAAAGGCAAAACCAATACCGATAATCAGTAAAAAATAACCTGCAATGACTAAATATTCATAAAACATGGGTAACCCTTTTATTGCAGATGACTAACGTCAACCCAATTGTCATTTTTACGAATAAGATCAATAAGTTGTTGGTACTGAGCGCCTTCTTTAAAGGTTTGATAAGGGGCTACTTCCTCCCCTTTAATATCACTGATTAATTCTTTAATAAGATTACGCCAGTTTCTTTCTGTATCGCCTTCAACATTTGGAATATTTTTGGCAATATCTTCAGGTAGCGGAACTTCGACCCACTGATTATTTTCATCGTACATATAGAGCGGTCCGCTGGCATAGTGCCCTTTGATATATATGGCGCTCTTACTACCATAGATGACTATATGATCTTCATTAAAACGTGGATGCAATCCACCGTGTTTAAACATCACAGATACGGGTTTTTGAGCCATTGGACTTTCTAGTTGTGCTAATACTGTATAGGACCATTCCACATTTGATTCGCCCCATTTTAGAGTCGGGTCATCAATATTGTCAGGAATAAAATCACGTCGTGTTTTAAAGTTATGGATACCCTTGACTATAGGTGCTCGACCTAAGTCATCACGTACTTCGCCCATAATAGATAAGATCTTTTCACCTATGATTGAGGTAACAATTGATAACTTATGGGTGAAGTTGTTGTTTAAACGCCCGCCACCATCTTCTTTTCTATGGGACCAGCCAAAAGGAATATTTCGTTCTAGGTTGAAGTGCGATATGTATTCCACTTCTAACGGCTCACCAATAGCACCTGCAGCCACTAATCTCTTGGCGTGGATCACTTCAGGCATATACCTAAAACTGGAAGCAAAGGCGGTTTTCACTTTCTTTTCAACGGCTAGTTCATACAGCTTCTTAGCCGTTTCACCACTTTGGGTTAGGGGTTTGTCACTAAACACATGGCAACCAAATTCTATTGCTTGGCGTATGGGTTCTTCATGGACGCCACCGGGAGTGCCAATTGACACTACGTCTGGTCTACAATCAATCAAGGCTTGTTTCCAGTCAGTTCCGGCATAGGGAATATCTAACTCTTTTGCAACTTGCTGCACGACACTTGCTGTTCTGCCCACTATGCCAACAACCTCAGCACCCATATCTCTGAATGCTGCTGTGTGTCCCTGACCGGCGAATCCGGTACCTTGTACTAATACTCGTATCTTTTTATTCATTGTATTTTTCCTGATTTATCACAAACCAAATTAATCATAAAAATTATGTGCTTACCAATTCCATACTGTGCCATCTTCCAAACGGCTGACTGGCAAGTAAGAACGCTTATAGGGGTATTCTTTTGCTACTTCTTCATCAAATTCAATTCCTAGGCCTGGGGCATCACTCAGATAAGCCATACCCTCTTTCACTTCAGCAGCATGCTTAAAAATACGCTTTGAATGGTCATTACCAAAACCAACAAATTCTTGAATACCAAAGTTAGGGGCCCAAAGGTTTAAATGCATGTGCGCAGCAAAACAAATTGGGGATAGGTCGGGGGCACCATGAGGGGCCGTTTTGACATTATAAATACTCGCAAAATCAGCAATGCGTCGCAGCGCCGTTATGCCCCCAGCGTGAGTGGCCGCGACTCTGATGTAATCGATGAGTTGGTTTTGAATCAGCTCTTTGCAGTCCCATATGGTGTTATAGGTCTCACCTATAGCGAGGGGGGTAGTAGTATGCTGACGTATCACTTTATAACTGTCTTGGTTTTCTGCAATAGAAGCATCTTCTAAAAATAATAAGTTGTAGGGCTCTAATAATTTGCCCAATCTCGCAGACTCAATAGGTGTTAAACGACTGTGCACATCGTGTAATAGATGTACATTGTTACCAAAGCGTTCTCGTGCCTTTTGAAAAAGTGCTACCACCATGTTGAAATATTTTTGTGTGGACCATTCTTCTTCAGGTGGTAAAGGTCGACTCCCCTGAAGTTCAAAATAATCGGCTTTGTCGCCCAATACACCGTATGTCACGTTTAGACCCGGTACTGCGCACTGCAATCGAATCGCCTTAAAGCCTTGTTTTATATGATTTTCAGTTTGATCTAGGGTGTCATCAATGGTTTCACCACTGGCATGGGCGTATAAAGTCACAGCGCGCCTACTTTTGCCGCCTAACAATTGATAAACAGGCATGCCTGCTGCTTTGCCTTTAATATCCCACAAGGCCATATCAATCGCAGCAATAGCTGCCATGTTAACTGCTCCTTTGCGCCAATAAACGCCTCTGTAGAGGTATTGCCAAATATCTTCAATGTCGTGAGCATTACGACCAATAAGGCATGGCGCAACGTGCTCTTCTAGGTAAGTGACTACCGCCATTTCACGTCCATTGAGGGTGGCATCTCCGAAGCCATAGATACCTGAGTCTGTTGTCACTTTTACGGTGACAAAGTTTCTGCCAGGGCTACAAACAAACACTTTAATTTCTGTAATTTTCACCTAATGCTCTCTCTTTGAGTCTTAACAATACCGGTTTACTAAACCGGTTTAGTTGATTAAGTTAGCATACTCTTGCAGAATGTCAATATTCAGGAATTTAGATTTTTTACAGAAGTATAACCATGGCAAAAGTAAAATTAGTGGATGTGGCTGAGTTAGCGGGTGTTTCGAAAAGCACCGCATCTCAATACATTAATGGCCGTTTTGATTATATGTCAAAGGACACACAGGAGCGTATTAGAGCGGCGATTAAAGAACTAGACTATGTTCCCAATCCAATTGCCAGAAACTTAAAGGCAGAGAAAACCAAAACCATAGGTGTCATTGTAAGAGACATTACCGGTTTTGATACCAGTCATACTATTCGTGGAGTCGATGATTTTTGCAAAACCTGTGGTTATAACGCGCTAATTTACAATACAGATTTTGATGCAGAGACTGAAGCCAAATCCCTCGAAGCTTTGTATCAACTGCGTGTAGACGGCATTATTATTGTTTCGTCAGGGGGAAATAATAAACTGATATCCGAATATATAAACAAGGGCATGCCTATTGTTCATTTTCAGTTAGAGCATGATGGCAATGAAAAAAATCTTATTCTATCAGATTATCGTCAAGCCGCATTCGACGCTACTGAGTACTTGATCAAATTAGGGCATAAGAAAATATGTTTTGTCACTCAAGATTTTAAAAATGTGAAATCCAGAAATGAACGCTACCTTGGTTATTTATCCGCCCTCAAAAAACATCATATATTATTGGATGAAAATTTAATTCAGTATTGGCATCGAGAAACAGGATTTGAGCATTCACCGAAAAGTATCATTGAATCGAGCGCCGCCCCTACTGCCTTCTTTACCCAACATTTAGCCATCACCACTGAGCTTCTGACGCATTTAAATCAAGAAAAAATATCCATACCCGATGATGTTTCATTCATTGGTTTCGACGAAATCCCCATGGCTGAGTTTTTCAAAGTGCCCATTACAGTAGTCAAGCAACAGTCCTATGTTATTGGAAAAGAAGCGACTAAATTATTGTTAGAGAATATTAATGATAAAAATAAACAGCCTCAAAAAATAATGATCCCTTGCTCTATTACTGAAAGACAGTCTTGTAGAAAGGTTTTTTAATTCCAAAGTATATCTTTCCCTAATATTAGCTTAGTCAATTATTGACAGCTAATAATGGCAAAGGTTACCATATGTAAATAACTAAATCGGTTTAGTTACAAAATTATAATGCTTTCTAATTGGCCTTATTAGTTGGTAATTTTCTGCACAACCTAACTTCCGGTAACAACTACAATGAATAACATTAAGACATTTTTTAAATCCCTGCTTCCGGGAATATTTTTATTTGGGTTTACTGTGGGTACAGGCAGTGTGACGGCCATGGCAAAAGCAGGCGCAGATTATGGTATGTCGTTGTTATGGACCATATTTATTTCCTGCGCTATTACCTATTTCTTGATCCAACTATTTGGAAAATTTACCCTAGTCACTGGGCAAACTGCACTGCAATCTTTTAAGAAAAATATTCATCCGGCTGTCGGCCTATTTTTTATCGTGGCCTTGACGACACAAATATGCGGAAGTGTTATAGGTGTGATGGGAATTTTGGCAGATGTATGTTTTGAGTGGTCGAAAAACTTTATTGAAGGCGGTATCGCGCCTCTCTATTTCGCGGTATTTTTTATCGCTTTTGTTTATATTATTTTTCTAATTGGTAAAACCGAAGTTTTTGAAAAAGTATTAGCTTTTTTTGTCGCCATCATGGCCTTATGTTTTTTGATCAATTTCTTCATTTTGATGCCTCCTGCAATTGAGATTTTAAAGGGAATGGTACCTAATGTGCCAGACACTGGACCTGATAAAAGTTCATTTTTGGTGATCGCTTCAATGGTGGGAACCACAATTTTTTCTGGATTATTTATTTTGCGTACCATTCTAGTAAAAGAAGCAGGATGGACATTAGCCGACCTAAAAACCCAAAATAGAGACGCACTGTTTTCAGCATTTTTGATGTTTATTGTCAGCACTTCGATAATGGCAGCGGCTGCGGGATCTTTGTTTGTACAAGGGATAAGTTTGGTTAATGTGACCCAGATGATTTATCTACTAGAGCCTTTAGCGGGATCCGCTGCAGTGGCTATTTTTACTATTGGCTTAATTGCAGCGGGGGTGTCTTCACAGTTTCCAAACGTCGCATTGCTGCCTTGGTTACTGGATGATTTTCATGAACGTAAACCTAATCTTAAAAGACCAAGCTACAGAGTGATGGCTTTAGTTATATCCTCATTGGGTTTAATTGTGCCTATTTTTAATGCTAAGCCTATTGCGGTTATGGTGGGCTCTCAGGCGTTTGGCGCCTTAGTGTTGCCAGCGACTGTTATTTGTATCGCCTATATAGGCAATAAAAAAGGCTTAATGGGAGAACATAAATTTTCAACAATAATAAACTTTATATTAGCGCTGATTTTTGTGTTTGCTTTAGTCATGAGTTACATGAGCTTTAATGGCATTCTCGCTACTCTGCAATCCCTTTAATAATACTGTAAAAGGCCAAACAATTGGCTGGCTATTTCACTAATTATCACCGCTAGAAGTAATGGAAATAAAACGATGAATCAAATAATGAAGTTCAGCTCCAATCGTGTTTGGCGAACCTATCAAGGTGGCAAGTTGCTCGATACCATTGAAGGTAAAGAGGTGCCTCAAGATTCAAGTTTTCCCGAAGATTGGATTGGCTCAACAGTAGAGGCTCGTAATGTGGGTCGTGAACATGTGTCGGAAGGTTTGGCTATGGTTGAGAATGACGCAGGGCAGTCAGTACCTTTTCGTGATTTATTACAGCAAAATCAAGCATATTTTTTAGGAAAAGTGGGCGACACTATGCGTTCGTTGGACGACATTCCACTGGTTAAATATTTAGACAGTTCTACACGTTTACATTTTCAAGCTCATCCAACCCGAGAGTTTGCACAAGAGCGCCTAGGTATGCCTAGAGGCAAGACCGAAGCTTATGTGATCCTAGAAACACGGGAAGAGGTGAGTGATCCCTATATTTATGCAGGGTTTCAACGCTCACCTAGTCGTGAACAATTAAAAGAATGGATAGAAACCCAAGATATTGCATCCATAGAAAAATGTTTCGATCGTATACCAGTTAAACCTGGCGATGTGTTTCTACTGCCAGGTGGGCGCCCACACGCTTTGGGTGAGGGTATATTGATGCTTGAAATCATGGAGCCTTCGGACCTAGCAGTAAGATTTGAATTTGAACGTTGTGGATATGTGATCCCCGAGCAAGCTAGATTTATGGGAAGAGATATCGAAACCGCTTTAGACGTATTTAATTTTGATCCTATTCCCCCTGAAGAAATAGATGCAGAATTTCGATGTGAACCTAAAATCCTGACTAATGATGCCCATGGCAACTGTCTTGAAGAATTGATAGGTGCCGACAAAACCGCTTGTTTCACTGTAAAGCGAGCAGCGGTTAATGGGAGTTTTGAGCGTAAAGAAAAGGCCTTTTTTTATGGCATTGTGACGGCTGGGTCTGGGACATTTAATACTGCAGATGAAGTCACACAACTCAAACCTTGGGATCGCTTTTTCTGTCCTGCAGGGATTGAGGAATTTGAGTATCAATCGGATTCGGGGATGTCTATTTTAGAATGTTATCCTGGCAACAGTTGATCAAGGACTAAAGCTCCTACTTCAAAAAGACTTTGGTACCCTTAAAAGTCATTGGTGTTACTAAGTGTCAATGACCACTTTAACGTCCCGAACTTGGATAATCCCACTTAATTTCGACGTAGGCTAAGTTAAATGATTCAGAGCGACTATTTGCGGTGTTATTATAAGTCCATTTAATTTCTTCATAATTAAGCGTTATTTCTTCTACTGGTAAAGGATCTGAAGTGGTTCCGCTCTGAGTGATTTTGGTACCAGTTAATGAATACACACACCATTGATGATTATGGGTTGTACTTGCCTTGCCGATTAATTTAACCTCTATGAGCCTAGCACCAGTCGTTGCTAACTTGCGAAATAGCGATGTCTTCGAGTTGACTGGCCTAATTAAGGTTAGTTTGCCTCTTCCGCCTGCTCCAAATCTTGTTGAACCAGGCATAGAGGCACTAGAACCACCAACACTATAGCTTGAAACATATACCTTCGTTAATTTGGGTTTGTAGAAGGAAGGACTCTTATCTGCAGTCTTGTATTTCAATAATTCATACATGGTGCCTCCGTAGATAGTCAAACAGTTTAGTGACCTAAGAATAAGCACAATTAGCTAATTGGCATTGAGTATTAACACCTAATTTTTGGAAGATTATTACTCAATTTTTAAATGACTTGCTGCCCAGCTTTCAGGCTCACTTAGTGTGGAATGTTAACCGGGCAACAGTTGATCGAATACTGAATATTGCCCGGCTCTGAATCAGATAGATTGGGAACTAGTTACACAGGCTTTATTTTATGTTTTTACAAGACAACCTTTCAATCAAGGTACAAGGAAGCATAATTTTTTGCGGCGGCGCCCCCTTGTCATTAATATTATCAAGTAATAACTTGGTGGCTTCTCGACCTATTTCATAAGGGTTTTGGGTGATAACTGTGATAGGCACTTTAAAAAATTCGGCCATAGGAATATCGTCAAAACCTAATAATGAAACATCGTCGGGTATCGAAATATTTTCTTTATTTAAGGCGGTTAATAATTCAGTGGTAATCGCCAGGTGTTGTGTAAAAAAAGCGCTGGGTGGATTAGGCGTTTCAAGAATACTTATGGGGGAGTGTGCAAAGCCTGATTCACGATCCCAATATTGAATTAATTGTTCATCAATAGAAATTTGATGTTTATTCAAGGCATCGATGTAACCGAGATAACGGTCTTTTCTCGATTTAACACTTTCAAAATCTTGCGTCACAAAACAAATACGCCGATGTCCTAAATTAATTAGATATTCAGTACCTTCAAAAGCGGATTTTCGATAATCAGACACAATGATATTTTTTTCTTTACCATCGTGCTCAAGTTGAAAATGCACTATTGGCAGACCGTTATTACTATACTTTTCAATTAGGTCTGTATTTTTACCAGATGAAGCAATAATAATTCCATCGACCCGTAATTGGTACAGTGCTTCTAAGGATCTTGCTTCGATATCAGTATCAACATCAGTGTTATATATTAAGAGGTTGTATTCGCTTGTTTTACAATAGTCGTCAATTCCTCTAATGGTACGGCTTGTATAGAAGCCTGTAATGTCTCTAACAATGACACCTATGGTTTTGGTTTTATCCATTTTCAGGCTACGAGCGATAGGATTAGGGACGTAATCTAATTCACTCACAGCTAGTCTTACACGTTCTTTTGTCTTTGCAGACATGTAGTCAAAGCGGCCATTTAAATATTGAGACACGGTGCTTTTTGAAACGCCGGCTAGCTCAGCCACATCACTTAACTTTATTTTTGCCATGGTTATATTTCTGTGAAAGGTATAAATACTTGAATATTGACATTCTGCAGTAGTATGCTAACTTAATCAACTAAATCGATTTAGTAAATCGTTTTAGTGTCGCGCTATATTGATTGTCTTGGCACTCTAACATGAGGTGAAAAAGTGCAAATTTCCAATATTGAGTACCTAGTCATAATTGGCTACCTAATTTTGATTATTGTTGTTGGCTTTGTTTTTAAGAAATTCTCTTCGAATACGGATGACTATTTTAAGGGAGGCTGTAAAGGCACTTGGTGGCTTGTGGGAAGCAGCGCTTTCATGAGTGCATTTAGTGCGTGGACCTTTACTGGTGCGGCGGGTATTGCTTATGAGTCTGGCTTTTCGGCGATGTTTATTTTTTTTGGTAACGTGCTTGGCTTCTTTGTGAACTTTCTCTTTATGGGGCCATGGCTGCGCCAGATGAGAGTGACCACATTCCCTGAAGCAATTGCCGCTCGCTTCGGCGAAACCACTCGTGATTTCTACGCCTATTATGAAGTACCCATTCGTATTTTATATTCAGCAATGGCACTTTACGGCTTGGGTATCTTTTGTGCTGCGGTGTTTGGATACGATATCAATTATGTGATTGTAGTCTGCGGCATAGTGGTACTCCTTTATTCTGCCACCGGTGGTCGTTGGGCTGTAATGGCGACTGATTTTTTGCAAGGCCTTATCTTGGTACCACTAACATTATTAGTCGCTTGGCTCTGTTTGGATGCACTAGGTGGTATCGATAATTTATTTGTAAAAATTGAGGATCAAGGTTTAACCGAAGAGTACAGCATGATCAATTCTGCCACTCTCTTTGGCGGTGCTTATACATGGGGCTGGGCCAGCGCCATGATGGCTAAACAATTTATAGTCTTCAATTCTATGAATGCAGCGCCCCGTTACTTTTCTGTCAAAGACGGACGAGAAGCCCGCAAAGCAGCTTTGCTTTGTTCTGTGTTAATGCTGCTGGGTAGTTTTATTTGGTTCTTACCTCCTATAACTGCGCGACTTTTATACCCTGAATTGGTAATGGCCTTCGACATAGCAAAGCCGGCTGAGGCGAGTTATGCGGTTGCCAGTATCAGCCTGTTACCTGTTGGTTTGGTAGGATTGATAGTGGTTGCCATTCTTGCTGCGACTATGAGCTCAATGGATACCGGTCTTAATACTAATGTGGCCATTCTAATCAAAGACATCTATCCCAAGATTGCCCGAAAGTTACAGTGGAAATCTAAGGGGGAATCAGAATTATTGAACTATGGACGTATTTTAACTTGGATGATGGGATGCCTGATTGTGTTATTGGCGCTTTATTTTGCACAACAAGATGGCTCGGGGATATTTGAGATCATGTTGCAAGTGGGGACGCTATTATCTATGCCCATCACAATCCCACTGCTATTAGGCATGTTTATAAGGCAAACACCTTGGTGGGCCGCACTGCTTTCAATTGCCTGTGCCCTGGTTTTTTCAAGCCTAGCCTATTTTGAGGTCCCTTTGGTCAATCTTGGGTTTTCCCAAGCATTCAGCGACGCCTTTGAATGGAATTTCCAACAGCAATTTTTCGGTGTCTTAGGTACTGGCACATTTGGGTTTTTAGTGTCGACAATTTTTGCACCCAAGCGAAACTCAGCACATCGTCAAATGGTAGATAAGTTCTTTACCAAGATGAAAACACCGATCGATTTTGAAAAAGAAATTGGTGAAGGCAATGACCTGAGTCAACTCACCGCTATTGGGCGTTTTGGCGTAGCGGTGGCAGGATTTGTGGCCTTGATGCTGATTATTCCCAATCCACTTGAAGGCAGAATTGTCATTTTAGTGCTCGCTTTGACTATAGGTGCAATCAGCCTATTAATGCTCAAAGCAGGCAAGCAACCCCTTGCTGTAGCTAAAGCTGCTGCGCATCGAGCTGAATGATTGAGGCGATTGAATTGAATACCGGCTCCATATCTATTTCTATCATTTTTGAATACTGGAATTAACAATGAATTATTTACTAATAAACGACCAACTTGATGTGTTCAAAGCACAGCTGAATACGATGCGAAAGGAACACTTGACCCGGCTAATTGAGCAATGCCGTTTGTATGAGGGAGAGGTGTTATCAAAAGAGCACCCCCACACCAGTATTACCTATATGGGCATGGCTGCGGCCAACTTGAGTTTGGCGTATCTGTTAACCGAGCAGGATTATTATCTTCAAGAAGCCAAACGTTGGATTTTTACAGCGGTTGATTATGATGTGTGGGGATTCGGATTTCTGGTAGATGTGGATCTCAGTGCATCCTGGCTCTTATATGGTTTGGGATTATCCTATGATTGGTTGAAAGATCACCTGACAGATGAAGAACGTACTAAGTTTCTGAATAAGTTAATTCTTCAAGGAAACAAAATCTTTGATTATGGGCAGGAAAACCTAGGACATTGTTGGTCGACTAATTATTGGCAAAATCATAACTGGATTAATTACTCGGGTTTGTTAACAACTGCCTATGCTATACGCTCTGAACATCAAGGCGCACAAGTTTGGATAGATGAAATCAAAGACAATTTTGAAAAAGTGTTTGAATATCTACCTGAAGATGGCTCTAACTATGAAGGAACCGGTTATTGGCGCTATGCGATTAACTTTTTTCTTTCTGCGGCTGATTATATTCGTCAAGATGGCGGGCCAAACTACTTTGAAGCTGGATTCTTAAAAAATTCATTTGATTACCGTATTTATCAGTGTGCGCCCAATTGGGAAGAAAACATTAACTTTGCCGATGTACATGATAGAAGAAGCTCTCATTCTATCTCTGCTTATTACAAAATAGCCTCTGAATATAACAATGGTCAGGCGCAATGGTTAGGAGAATTAGTGCGTAATAAGTGCTTATTCAGGGAAGCCTACCAAAGTAAAATTTTCCCAGGAATTTTACCTGAAGCCTTTTTGGAAATGATTTGGTTTAATCCTGAGATAGAGTCACAGTCACCTGAAAACCTACCATTAACTAAATATTTTCCTGATTTAGGCTTAGTGGTCATGCGCTCAAGTTGGGACACCGACGCCACTCATCTTTCGTTTAAATCGAGTCCTCCAGGTGGTCATAAACAATGGAAACTTAGTTGGGAACTCGATAAGAAAAATGCCTGGAAAACTCGTAGTTTGACTCACTACCATGTTGATTTTAATCATTTTATATTGATACATAATGATGCGTCTTTAGCTATAGATGAAGGCTACAATCGAACCTCTAAAGCAGAAATTCATAACTTGATTACTGTTGATGGTACAGGCTGCGTGGGTGAGAAAATATGGGACGAAGGGGATTTGAGCGATCCTGAATTGTTCGATTTAAATTGTAAAGGCATACATAACGTATGGCGAGATGTGCCAGAAAGTGCAATCGCCCAAGTCGAAGCTTTTTCTAACGAAAATGGTTATACCTATGTGGTGGGCGAATCAAGCCAAATGTATTACCCAGAAATGCAAATGACCCGTAATGCCCGGCATATTATTAATAGTGAATGTGGTTATTTTATATTCTTAGATGAGTTGGAAAGCCATCTTGAACATACCTATACCTGGCGCATGCACTCTGAAAGGTATGCCAATCAAGTGAACAAAGACCAGTTTGAAATTGTCAACGGTAAGGGTGCACTTAATGTGTTCACTGTGTTTCCAGAAGCGCGGTCTACAAAAGTTGATGAAACGCTGGTGGAAGAGATAATGACACCGCAACGTCCAGATGACATTCGTCGTATAAGTTTGAAGACATTACTGATTGAAAACCCAGTAAAAAGTAACAACAGCTATTTTCTTAACGTTCTGCAACCTAAAGACGCACTTCCAGAAAATAAGAGTAACGATATTTCAATACAAGCAATCAATGAAGGTAATTGTATTGGGGTTGAAATTACCTCCCAAAAATACGTTGAAACGTTTCTTTTTTCTAGTGAAAACACTATATCTTTTGGCGACATTCAATCCCAATCAAAATGGGTTTCGGTACTAAAAGACAAGGCGGGTAAAGTCGTCAAAACAACCAGTTATGAAGGTGTGGCTTAGTTACTGATAACATGTCAGCTGTGTTGCAAATAGGCACTGCAATCACAGATGATTAATAGGAAAATATTAACATGTTAGAAAAATTTAGTTTAGAAGGAAACGTGGCCTTGGTTACCGGCTGCAAACGTGGAATTGGTAAAGCTATTGCTGTGGGGCTTGCAGAAGCTGGCGCTGACATCATTGGTGTTTCCGCTAATTTGGAGTTACAAGGCTCAGAAGTTGAAAAAGAAGTCAGTGCATTGGGCCAACGATTTAAAGGTTACCAGTGTGACTTTTCTGACCGCAATGCCTTGTATTCCTTCATCAAAGAAGTCAAAGCAGACTTTTCGAAAATTGATATTTTAGTGAATAATGCTGGCACTATATTACGGGCACCTGCTGCTGAGCACGGCGATGAACTTTGGGATAAGGTTATTGATGTTAACTTAAATGCCCAATTCATTCTTAGTCGTGAAATTGGCAAAGATATGATTGCCCGTGGTGCTGGTAAAATTATTTTCACAGCCTCTTTGTTAACCTTTCAAGGTGGCGTAACCGTGCCTGGTTATGCCGCCAGCAAAGGAGCGATTGGGCAATTGGTTATGGCGTTGTCAAACGAATGGGCCGGTAAAGGTGTGAATGTTAATGCTATTGCACCCGGATATATCAATACTGACAACACCGAAGCCTTGCGAAATGACCCTGAGCGGTCTGCTGCCATTTTAGCGCGCATACCCCAAGGTCGTTGGGGTGATCCTGAAGACTTTAAAGGCCCTGCTGTATTTTTGGCTTCTGAAGCAGCGAGTTATGTAAACGGTACTGTGTTATTGGTCGATGGTGGGTGGATGGGGAGATAGTTATATTTGCCTGCAATGATTAACACAGTGTAGGGGGCGTTTTAAAATAAAGGGTCTTTCTTGATAATTTCCAATACCTATATTCGTAAGAATTTGGCGCTGGCATGGCCATTGGCTCTTAATGCCTTGTTAGTTCAGTCTATGTTAATGATAGATACACTTTTGGTTGCTCCCCTTGGGGAGCTGCCGGTTGCTGCTATGGGGATAGCAACCACAATAGTGGCATTTGTGTTGGGTCTTGAAATTGCGATTGGTAATGGCATTCAATTGTTAGTAGGTAGAGCATTTGGATCCAACAGCCAAGCCAACCTTGCGATCGCCTATTGGTCTGGGCTAGTAATTAATATATCAACTTCATTGATTTTTCTATTTATTCTGGCTTTTTGGGGTTCTGAACTGGTTGCCGCTATTACTGATGATAGTGAGTTAGCGCAGTTAGCCGAAACTTACATATCCATTACCAAATATATTGTGCTGTTAACCGCTTACACTCAGGTCTGTACCGCGTTTTGTAATGGTCGAGGTCATTCCAAAGTGCCTCTAAAAGGTTTTATGATTGAGCTGCCTGTTAATGCATTACTCAGTTATTTGTTGATCAATGGATTTGCTGAATTTCAGGGACTTGGGGTTGAAGGAGCTGCTTGGGGGAGTTTGATTGCGGTATTTTTAAGAGCTGTATTCCTTTATCTCGCCTTGAAGAGCGACGATAAAGTGGATCTCACTTACCCGTCAAATAGAAGGTTTTGGAAAGAAATTGGGCCTCAATACGCTGAAATATACCCCATAGCGGCTAATTTTTTCCTTCTCTCCATTGGGGCGACTGTCTATCAGTTATTGTTTGCGCAACTGGAGTTATTTTCATTTGTTGCCATCACCTTGATCTTTCCATGGGTGCGTGCGGGCACACAATTTCCTAATGCGTGGGCTCAAGCCTCGGCAATTAGTATCAGTCAGGCACTAGGCCAAAAGGAAACAGGGGATCTTAAATCATTTATTAGTAGTTGCACCCAAGTGGGCATGACATTGTCAGTCATTATTGCCGGTCTTTTTTTTATACTCAGTCAATGTATTGAATTTGTCTATCCAGATATTGAAGCAGACACTCTTACAGCATTAATGATCATTGCTCCACTTTACATCGTTTTACCCATTATCCGAGCCTATAACACAGTCGCTGGTAACATTCTGCGAGCACTTGGTAATAGTAATCTTGTACTGAAAATTCATTTTGTGACCCAATGGGTCATAGCACTGCCCATCTGTGCACTACTGATCCTACAATTTGAAGTATCGATTTTTTGGGCATTCGCAATGATACCAATAGAAGAATTACTCAAAACTATCCCTTTCAATCGATATAAACAACTCTATATAAGACGTCTTGGGACAAAATAGTGGTGGCACAAGGATGATTTTTTGTTTTATACGTATTGGTATAAATAGATTATATTGGTAAATTTGTTCCCAGCTAAAATCTGGATCTGTAGCTGTATTATTGGGATTTAAGCTACCCAATAAAAGTTAAATTCGCTTGTAAAATGAACTAAAAAGCCCCTAAAAAAGAGGCTTAATAATCGATACAATCATCTATAAATAATGTCTATCTTTGTTACCGGAAAAACCTCAAGTCTTG
>TARA_R110000751_G_scaffold307614_1_pt1 | contig 122013 bp, 109 predicted proteins | sample TARA_R110000751 | Tara Oceans TARA_R110000751 (sample SAMEA4398001) | marine metagenome | biome: Polar Biome; feature: [MES] marine water layer (ENVO:01000295) within the mesopelagic zone...; material: water (ENVO:00002006), including particulate matter (ENVO:01000060) such... | reverse complement strand
GGGCGGCTTGACCGCCCTCGCCCACCCCCGAACGAGACGCCAGAGGCCAACGATGAACGCAATCAGATTACTCCGGACGATCGCGCTCTTCCTTGTTCTTTCCCTTGGATTTTCATCAGGCGCACAGGCGCAGATCGCTGACGCCGAGCTGACACCGCTGATCGATGCCTTGGCACCGGGCAGTTTCAAGGACCGCGCCACCGCAATCGATGCGCTTGTTGCCAGCGGTGATCCCCGTGCCGTCCCGGTCCTTTGGGTTCTGCTTGAAGGCGAACTTTATGTTGATGAAGCCTCCGGCAAGACCGTCTTCACTGCGCAGTCTGGTGGCAAAGGTGTTCGCTCCGATCCGGTCACCGGCGAAGAACTGCCAACCCTGACGGACGTCAAGCTCGACAAGGTAAAGGTGAACAACAGCCTGCGCCGCACGCTGCGCACCGCCATCGGTCAGATGACCCTGCTCAGCCAGAAAAATGATGTCCGCCTCGCTGCTGCGCAGTCCATCCTGCGCGATGCGGATCCCGACAACCTCGAACTGCTCGATAGCGCGATCGCCGCCGAAACCAGCCCCGACATCGAGCGTGTCATGCGACAGGCCCGGGCTGCCATCATTCTTAAATCGCCCAACGCAACGCTGGAGGACTGGCAAGCCGCGGTGCCGACAGTGCGCGCCATTGGCGGGCGTGACGCACTCAACATGCTGACCACCGCGCAAGCAGGCGCACCAGCCGAAGTGCAGCCCGCCATTGCCGCCGCCCTTGAAGGGTTGGCCCGCGATCAGGCTGCGTGGGATGTTGCCCAAAACGTCTGGTTTGGTGTCTCGCTGGGCTCGGTACTGCTGCTCGCGGCTATTGGACTGGCCATCACCTTCGGTGTGATGGGCGTTATCAACATGGCCCATGGCGAAATGGTCATGCTCGGCGCCTACACCACATTTGTGGTGCAGGAGATAATTCGCCAGAATTATCCTGGCCTTTTTGACTGGTCACTGGCCATTGCCCTTCCCCTGGCCTTTCTCGTCACCGGTCTGATCGGCATCATCATTGAACGCGGTGTCATTCGCTTTCTCTATGGCCGTCCACTTGAAACTCTGTTGGCCACCTGGGGCCTGTCGCTGATCATCCAGCAGGGCGTGCAGACCATTTTCAGCGCCAATATCCGCGAAGTCGGCAACCCGACCTGGATGTCAGGCTCCTTCGATCTGGGCGGCCTCGCCATCACCTGGAACCGCTTCTACATCGTGATTTTCGCCGCCATGGTCTTCGCCGCCCTCTTGCTGGTGCTCAAATACACAGCCATCGGCCTCCATATGCGGGCCGTCACCCAGAACCGGCGCATGGCTTCGGCCATGGGCATCCGCACGCCGCTGGTCGATGCACTGACCTTTGGTTTGGGCTCGGGCGTAGCAGGTCTGGCCGGCGTAGCCCTCAGCCAGATCGGCAATGTCTCGCCCAATCTGGGTCAGGGCTACATCATCGACAGCTTCATGGTTGTGGTCTTTGGCGGGGTGGGCAATCTGTGGGGCACCTTTGTCGGCGCGCTGACTCTGGGTATCGCCAACAAGTTCATTGAGCCCTATGCGGGCGCAGTGCTGGGCAAGATCATCATTCTTGTTCTCATCATCCTGTTCATTCAGCGCCGTCCCCGCGGGCTCTTCGCGCTCAAGGGAAGGTCTGTCGAAGCATGATTACCCAGGCTCTGTTCCGCGCTCTGGACAAGAAGGCCATTTGGCTGGTTGCCATTCTTCTGCTGGTAGCAATTCTGGTGCCCCTGTCAAATCTGGTGCTACCCGACGGTCATCCGCTACATCTGCCCAATTATGCCATTCCCCTGCTCGGCAAGTACCTGACTTTTGCCATGCTGGCCCTCGCGCTGGATCTGGTCTGGGGCTATTGCGGTATTCTCTCGCTGGGCCACGGTGCCTTCTTTGCCATCGGCGGCTACGCCATGGGCATGTATCTGATGCGCCAGATCGGCACCCGCGGCGTCTATGCCAATCCGATCCTGCCTGACTTCATGGTCTTCCTGAACTGGAAGGAGCTGCCCTGGTATTGGTACGGCATGGACAATTTCTGGTTTGCCATGCTGATGGTTATCGTGGTCCCCGGCCTGCTCGCCTTTGTCTTCGGTTTTCTGGCCTTCCGCAGCCGCGTAACCGGCGTCTATCTTTCCATCATCACCCAGGCCATGACCTATGCCCTGCTGCTGGCCTTTTTCCGCAACGATATGGGCTTCGGCGGCAATAACGGCCTGACCGATTTCAAGGACATTCTGGGCGCCTCCGTGCAGGATACCGGCACCCGCTCAGCGCTGTTTGCGGCGTCCGCAATTGCGCTGGCCCTTGCCGTCCTGGTCTGTTCAATGATCGTCAATTCCAAGCTCGGCAAGGTCATGGTCGCCGTGCGTGACGCAGAAAGCCGCACCCGCTTCCTTGGCTATCGCGTCGAATACGTCAAACTCTTCGCCTTTGTCGTTTCGGCGATCATCGCCGGCATTGCCGGGGCCCTTTACGTACCCCAGGTCGGCATCATCAACCCTTCCGAATTCGAGCCTGCCAATTCCATTGAAGTGGTCATCTGGACTGCCGTGGGCGGTCGCGGGACCATTGTCGGCCCCATCCTGGGCGGCATTCTGGTCAATGTCGGCAAATCCTATTTCACCGGTGCATTTCCCGAGTACTGGCTGTTTGCCCTGGGCGCACTGTTTGTCGTCACCACGCTGTTTCTACCAAAGGGTATTGTCGGCCTGATCGGCCAGTATCGCGCGGCCACGACCAAGCGCGAACAGCAAGACCGCGATGCACCCACCCCCATGCAGGTCGAAGCTGGCGTCGACCCCGAACCCAAGCCGGCGGAGTAAGTCATGGCTGGAACTGCCGAAAATTCTGACACCATGCTCTATCTCGATGGCGTCTCAGTGGCCTTTGATGGCTTCAAGGCCATCAACAATCTGTCCATCATCGTCCACCCCGCTGAAATGCTGGCGATAATCGGCCCTAATGGCGCGGGCAAGACCACTATGATGGACATCATCACCGGCAAGACCCGCCCCGATGATGGCCAGGTACTGTTTGACGGCCGCACCGATCTGACCAAGCTCGACGAGGCCGCCATTGCCAATCTGGGCATTGGTCGCAAGTTTCAGAAACCGACGGTATTCGAAAGCCAGACAGTCTGGGACAATATCGAGATGGCCTTGAAAAAGCCCCGCGGTGTCTTTGCTACACTGTTCTACAGCGCTGACGATCCCGATATTGCGCGCATCACGGAAATTCTCGAAACGGTCCGCCTCCTCCCACGTAAGGATGAACTGGCTGCCGACCTTAGCCATGGCCAGAAACAGTGGCTCGAAATTGGCATGCTGTTGGCTCAGGACCCCAAGCTGCTTCTGGTCGACGAACCGGTGGCGGGCATGACGGACGCCGAGACCGTCGAAACGGCTAAACTGCTGCGCGAAATTGCCAAAACCCGCTCGGTAGTAGTGGTCGAACACGATATGAGCTTTGTGCGTGAGCTTGGCTCGCGTGTCACATGCCTCGCCGAGGGCTCGGTTCTGGCGGAGGGCACACTTGATCAGGTCAGCGCCAATCCGGTTGTCATCGAGAGGTATCTGGGACGATGAGCACCGCGCTTTCCATCGACACTATCGACCTGCACTACGGCGCGGCGCAGGCGCTTAAATCTGTTTCCATTGAGTGCAAGCCGGGACGTATCACCGCTGTCCTGGGCCGCAATGGCGTGGGCAAGTCATCGACACTACGCGCCGTCACCGGCGTGCACAATATCTCCGCTGGCGACATCCGCTTCGGCGATGCCGTCCTGCGCAAATCCCCGCCCTACAAACGGGCGCGTATGGGCATTGGTTATGTTCCTCAGGGACGCGAGATATTTCCCCTGCTCACGGTACGCGAGAACCTTGAAACTGGGTTTGCGGGTCTAAAACGCTCTGACCGTAACATCCCTGAATACATCTTCGAACTATTTCCGGTGCTCAAGTCCATGCTGGGCCGGCGCGGTGGCGACCTCTCTGGAGGACAACAGCAGCAGTTGGCCATTGGCCGCGCACTCGTCACCCGCCCCAAGGTTCTGGTGCTCGACGAGCCGACTGAAGGCATTCAGCCGTCCATCATCAAGGACATCGGTCGGGCCCTTCAGTTCCTGCGGGACGAGAAAGGCATGACCATTCTGTTGGTCGAGCAGTTCCTCGACTTCTGTCGGGAAATCGCCGACGATATCTATGTTATGGATCGCGGTGAAATCCAGCACGCCGGCCCCGCCAGCGATCTCGATCTGCCCGATGTCCGCCGCCATTTGATGGTCTAGAAACAGGAAACGCCCGGCCGAAGCCGGGCGCATACAATACCAATGGTATCGCTACTAGTTCGTCACTTCGATTTCTGGAACTTCGGTGTCTTCTGGCAGCAGGCCAGCGTCGATGCAATCCTGAAGCGTGATATCATCGATGCCCTTGGCGTCGCTGTCGGTGGACGCGACGTCATTGGCAGTGTTCTCGCTGAGATCTTCGCCCACAGCATCGGCAGTAGCGCTGACCATCTGGTCACACATCGCCTGAACGCGAGGAAGATCAATGTCAGTAACAGTCACATTGCCGACAAGTGTAGCCGCCGTAGCAGCGCCAGATACGCCAAGAGCAACAGCAAGAGCAGCAGCGGAAATAATATTGGTGAAACGCATATCTATCAGCCTTTAATTTATTTTGGTCGTAGAGCGTTGGCTCGATGGGGAAATGCGCGGATATGAGTTTGGTTGCTGCACAATCCATTTCACCTGATCACGTTTTTCATCATACGATGCAACGTGCTCGTGGCGCCGGTCGCCTCAGCACAAAACAGGGTGACAACGTCACCCGTATCAATCGTCTCTATCAGGATGGCTGCGCCAAGATCCGCCTCCCTCACACCCATAGCAATGCACTCGAAGCAGTGTTGATCAACACCGCTGGAGGCCTGACCGGCGGCGATCAGATGGACTGGACCGCGGATATCGCTGACAATGGCAAAGCGGTGTTGACCACGCAGGCGTGCGAACGCATCTACCGATCGCTGGGCGGCCCCGCTACCGTCCGCACTACTCTCAATGTCGGCAAGAATGCCCATCTTGACTGGCTGCCACAGGAAACCATCTTGTTCGCCAGCAGCCAGCTCGACCGGCGCATCAATATCGATCTGGCCGCTGGCGCCAGCCTGACTGCCGTTGAAGCTATCCTTCTGGGTCGCGACGCAATGGGCGAACTAGCACTTGATGCCCAGCTACGCGACAATTGGCGCGTCCGACGCAGTGGCAGGCTGCTCCACGCGGAGGCCACCCGCTTGGACGGCACTGTGGCGGAACGCGCTGGACTGTCGCTACTGGCCGGTAAGCGGGCCATTGCCACTGTGCTGCATGTCGCGCCCAATGCCGACGCCTGTGCGATCGCCTTGGCGCGCCTGCGCGAAGTCCTCCCTACGGATGGTCGTATTGCCGCCAGCGCGAATGGGGAACGCCTAGTTGTGCGCGCTTTGGCTCAAACAGGTCTTGCGCTACGGCGCCTGATCGTTCCAATTCTGGCTGAGCTCTCTGGCGCAGGCACATTGCCTCGCCTCTGGCATCTATAGGACCCGCCATGAACCTGACACCGCGTGAAAAAGACAAACTGCTGATCGCCATGGCTGCCATAGTGGCCCGCAAACGCCTCGAGCGTGGCGTAAAGCTCAACCATCCAGAAGCAATTGCGCTAATCACAGATTTCGTTGTCGAGGGCGCCCGCGATGGCCGTCCCGTCGCGGAATTGATGGAAGCAGGCGCTCACATCATCACGCGGGCACAGGTCATGGACGGCATAGCCGAGATGATCCACGACATTCAGGTCGAAGCGACCTTCCCAGACGGCACCAAGCTCGTCACCGTTCACGAACCCATCCGGTAGGCCATCATGATCCCAGGCGAAATCATCACCCAGCCGGGCGATATCGAACTTAATGTTGGTGCAGCTCAGATCACCATGGAGGTTTCCAACACCGGAGACCGCCCAGTACAGATCGGCTCGCACTACCACTTCTTTGAAGCCAATGCGGGGCTGTCTTTTGATCGTGAAAAGGCCCGCGGCATGCGGCTCGACATCGCTGCAGGAACCGCTGTGCGTTTCGAGCCTGGTCAGGCCCGTGAAGTTCGCCTGATCCCCCTGAGCGGAGATCGCGCCGTTTTCGGCTTTCGACAGCAAATTATGGGGAAGCTCGACTAACTCTGTGCGGATGCCGCAAATGCCCATAAAAGGGCGCGCAACAGACCCATGGAGCCAATCATGACCACCGAAGCTGAAACCGAACTACTCGCCGAACTGACCGCCGTCGTTTCCGACCTGCACTCCGCTGGCATGGATGACGGCGAAGCCATGTTCCTGCTCGGCTCTGGTGCCGACCGTCTGTGCACCATTCGAGATACCCAGAGCTGGGCCGGCTTTAAATCGACCCTGACCGATGCCGACATCATGGCCCTCCTCCAGCAGATTGACGCCGAAGGCAATAGCTCAGTCCACGAAGAAAAGGGGCGTCACGCATATGCGCTGCAGGCTCTTGCCCTGTCGCTGGCTTCCACCAATGCCCAACAGGACACCACCAAGGCCGGCGCGGCCCTGCTCGATCAGGTAATCGAAGCCGCACTCAAGAATTATCGAACTCAAGCCAAGCCCAGCTAGGGCTGCATCTGAACGAGGACACCATGCCCGCTCGTATCTCGCGCGCCACCTATGCCGACATGTATGGCCCGACCACCGGCGACAAGGTTCGCCTGGCCGATACCGAGCTGTTCATTGAGGTGGAGAACGACTTCACCACCTATGGCGAAGAGGTGAAATTTGGTGGCGGCAAGGTCATACGCGACGGCATGGGCCAGAGTCAGCGCACCCGTGCAGAAGGTGCCGTTGATACGGTGATCACCAATGCCCTGATTGTCGACGCGACCGGCATCTACAAGGCAGACGTCGGACTCAAGGACGGCAAGATCGCGGCCATCGGCAAGGCAGGCAATCCCGATACCCAGCCCGGCGTCAACATCATCATCGGCCCCTCCACCGAGGCTATCGCCGGGGAAGGACGCATCCTGACCGCCGGGGGCATGGACGCCCATATTCATTTCATCGCCCCCCAGCAGATCGAAGAAGCGCTGATGAGCGGCGTCACTACCATGTTGGGCGGCGGCAGCGGCCCCGCTCACGGGACACTGGCGACCACTTGTACCGGCGCTTGGCACATCCAGCGCATGATCGAGAGTTTTGACGGCTTTCCGATGAACCTGGCTTTGGCCGGCAAGGGCAATGCATCCATGCCCGCGCCGCTTGCTGAAATGGTACTGGCTGGTGCTTCCTGCCTCAAATTGCACGAGGACTGGGGCACCACGCCCGCCGCGATCGACAATTGCCTTAGCGTAGCCGATGACTACGACGTGCAGGTGATGATCCACACCGACACGCTCAATGAGAGCGGTTTTGTCGAAGACACCATCGCCGCCTTCAAGGGCCGAACCATCCACGCCTTCCACACCGAAGGCGCCGGTGGCGGCCATGCGCCCGATATTTTGCGCGTTGCAGGGCTTCCCAACGTTATCCCCTCCTCGACCAATCCGACGCGCCCCTACACGGTCAATACCATTGCCGAGCATCTCGACATGCTCATGGTCTGCCACCACCTTGACCAGTCGATCCCTGAGGATGTGGCTTTTGCTGAAAGCCGCATTCGCAAGGAGACCATCGCCGCCGAGGACATCCTTCACGATATGGGGGCACTGTCGGTGATTTCTTCGGATAGCCAAGCCATGGGGCGGGTGGGCGAAGTGCTGATCCGTACCTGGCAGACGGCCGACAAGATGAAGCGCCAGCGCGGACGCCTGTCTGAGGAAAGCGGCGAGAACGACAATTTCCGCGTCAAACGCTACATTGCCAAATACACCATCAATCCAGCCATCGCGCACGGCATGAGCCAGCATATTGGCTCCATCGCCGTTGGCAAACGCGCCGACCTTGTATTGTGGCACCCGGCCTTTTTCGGGGTGAAGCCCGAGATGATCCTGCTGGGCGGCTCGATTGCTGCAGCGCCCATGGGTGATCCGAATGCGTCGATCCCCACGCCCCAGCCCATGCACTATCGCCCTATGTTCGCGTCGTTCGGCAAGCTTCTGACGCGCTCCTCTGTCACGTTTGTCTCCCAGGCCGCCTATGATGATGGCCTGCGCGACAAGCTGGGGATCGACAAGCAGTTGCTGCCTGTGAGCAACACGCGAAGCGGCATCGGCAAAGCTGCCATGGTCCACAATTCGGCGACGCCCGAGATAGCCGTCGACCCCGAAACCTATGAGGTGCGCGCTGATGGGGAATTGCTCACCTGCGAACCTGCCACCGAGTTGCCCATGGCGCAGCGCTATTTTCTGTTCTAGTCAGCGTTGCAAGCGAGCGACCAACCGAGCACGGGCCGCTGCGGAGACCTGACAATGTCGACAGAACAATCGGCCGAAAGCCTGCTCAGGCGCGGCGAAGCGTGTCTGAGCGACAATCAGCCTGCCGACGCCAAGGCGCTGTTTGAGCAGGCGCTGGGGCTGCGACCCAAGGAAAGTGCGGCCTGGCGCGGCCTTGGCAAGGCACAGCTGGATCTGGGCGAGACTGACCTGGCCAGACAAAGCTTCGCCACGGCCCTCGCCATCGTCCCTTATGATCGCTACGCCGCCCATATGCTCGCAGCCCTCTCCGGGCAGGCCGACAAGCGCGCGGCAGGCTACGTGGCGGACCTGTTCGACACCTATGCCGATCAGTTTGACGGCCATCTCACCGATACGCTGGGCTATCGCATTCCTCAGGTCATCGCAGACTTGCTGGCCGACCGCGGGCCCTTCAAAACCATGCTTGATCTAGGGTGCGGCACGGGTTTGGTCGGCGCGACGCTCGCGAACGTCGTAACGACTATAGACGGTATCGACATCGCCCCCAAAATGACCCGCAAGGCGCATGAAAGAGGCATCTATCGCCATTTGCGCACCGGCGACACGCGCGACATTCTGGCTACCGACAATGCACTGGCCGGCCCCTATGATTTGGTCACGGCAGCCGATGTCTTCGTCTATGTCGGGCCACTGGAAGCCACATTCGCCAGTGTTGCGAAGATTCTTGGGGCCAAAGGCTTCTTCGTTTTTTCGGTAGAGGACGAACCGGGCGAGGAAATCGTCTTGCGCTCAAGCGGTCGCTTTGCGCATCCCCAGCGTTACGTTGAACGACAGGCGGACAATTATGGCTTCGCCATTCGCGAGCGGCTCTCACATCCTATTCGCCAGGAGCGGGACAGACCCATCCCCGGCATGCTCTATCTCATGACGCGTGCCGGATAGTGCGAAACCATTTTGGCAGGCACGCCGCTTTTGTTATCCCCCTACCTAGTCTGGCGACGCCGGCAGTGTCAGACTAACGCCTCAGGATCGCATTGGAGATCAGGCTTGATATACGTCGCCGCAACGTTCCGCATTCGGCCGGGAACCATCGAAGCCTTTGTTGCTGCGGCCTATATCGCTATTGATACAGCGCGGCGTGAACCTGGCTGCCTGCTGTACGATCTGCACGCCAGCGTCACCGACCCAGATCGGCTGGTTTGTCTTGAACAATGGGACAGCCGCGAAACATTTGACCGCCATCTGGCTGCGCCCCATATCGCCACCTTCAGCGAAGCGATCAAACCCTATGTTCTCTCCACACGTGTAGAGATCATCCATCCCGACCACGTCGACACCATCTGAACCTCGCTGCCGATACGCCTGCGCCCGAAATGGAGAACACGTCATGTCAGCTCGATTCATTGCCGCCGCCGTCACCGCGTCCCTGCTACTGCCTGGCGCCGCTCTGGCAACCCAGACCAGTCTCGAATTGACCATCACCACGCAGTCCGGCGAGTTTGAACAGCGCGTGGTGCGCTATGACTGCGCTACCGAAGCGTTCACCAGGATTGTCTATCTCAATGCTGCGCCGAACTTTTTGGCCATTGTGCCACTGGCCGATGAACCCGAGCCGATGGTCATGGCTGCGGTGATCTCGGGCTCTGGCGCGCGATATGCGGCCGGCAAATGGGTGTGGTGGACCAAGGGCGCCGAAGCTGCGCTCTACGACGCCACCATGCCAGAGGATGCCGAACCCGTTCTCACCTGCACCGAAGTCAACGATATCCCCTAATCCATGGAAGCCCCGTTCACCCCCGAACTATTCCCCCATATCCGAATCGTTATGGGCATGGTCATCGGCCTTGCGATAACCCGACTGCTGATGGGGGTAGCCGGGCTGGTACAGCATCCCAATCGCGCCAGCCTGTCGAGCATTCACCTGCTATGGGTTGGCTCGATCCTGCTCGAACTGATCCACTTCTGGTGGTGGCAATTTGCCCTGTTTCAGCTCACCGATTGGCATTTCGGCATCTTCTTTTTCCTGATCGTCTACACCATCGTGCTGTTCCTGCTCGCCACCTTGCTGTTTCCAGACCCGATCTACGAGTATGATGGCTACGAAGATTTCTTCATGAAGCGACGTGGCTGGTTCTTTGGCCTGTTCGCTGCCACTTTCGTTTTTGACATCATCGACTCCTTGCTCAAGGGACCCACTAATTGGGAGCTTTTCGGGCTCCATTATTACGTTCAGGTGCCTGTTGGTTTAGTCCTGTGCGGCGTCGCCGTCTGGACAGCCAATCGCAAAATTCATCTCGGTATCGTGTTACTGCACCTCGCTTATCAGCTCTCTTGGATCACCAGGCTCTTCTATATCAACGCGTGACCCGCTAGGGTGCCAGCCAAGGTTGGGAAGCCTTTGAAAACCGGGTCCGTCCCGAGGATACCCTATGCTCCGTGCCGTTTCGCACCTGCCCGCCAGTCACGACCGCGGCGCACCAATCGACAGCATAACTCTCGCCCATGACGAGCGACGTCTGCGCCGCAAATTGTTGACCTGTGCAGAAGGCACCGAGGTGATGGTCGATTTCCCTGCCACAGTCACCCTGGAACACAATGGGGCGCTTGAACTGGAAGATGGTCGCATCATCGCCATTTTGGCCGCGCCAGAGCTGCTTTACCAAATCCGCGCCAGCTCACCAGCCCATCTGGTCCGTCTGGCCTGGCATATCGGCAATCGCCATACCTCGGCCCAGCTCGAAGAGGCCCGCATCTTGATCAAGCGCGATCATGTGCTCAAGACCATGCTGGAGGGACTTGGCGCCGACATCACTGATGTCACCGAACCGTTTTTCGCCGAACACGGCGCCTATCACAGCCATGCCGATACCGGCCACGCGCTCCTCGCCCGATGACAGCCCATTCCGACCTGCAAAAACTGCTAACCTGGCTTTCACCGGCCTTTCCCGTGGGGGCCTTCGCCTGGTCGGCGGGTTTGGAAACCGCAATAGCCAACGGCGTTGTGCACGACCGTGCCACCACCGAGCAATGGGTAGAGGGCGTTCTCGCCCATGGCGGTTTGCGCACCGACGCCATTCTGCTGGCCCATGCCCATCGCGCGGCGTCCGATGCTGCCGAGTTGCACGAATTGGCAGACCTCTGCCTGGCTCTAACCCCTGCTCGTGAACGGCACGAGGAAACCACCACTACCGGCGCCGCTTTCGCTGCCGCCGCAAAGGCATGGCCTACTCCAGTGCTCGACAACCTGCCACACCCCTGTCCCTACCCTATAGCGGTGGGCGCTATCGCTGCGGGCCACGCCATAAATCTCGAGGCCACGCTGCTTGGCTATCTTACGGCCACCGTGCACAGTCAGGTCTCAGTCGCCGTCCGGCTGGTGCCCATTGGACAGACCGATGGGCTCTCCATCATGGCCACCCTTGAGCCGGTTATCGGCAGCATGGCCACGCTGTGCCAGCATGCCGCACGCGATGATATTGGCGCAGTGGCATACGCCGCTGATATTGCTCAAATGGCCCACGAAACGCAGACAACGAGGATTTTTCGTTCATGAGCATGCTGATCGCTGCCCTGATGTTCATCGCCCTGCTGGCCGTCTCGGTCGCCCATTTCATCTGGTCCGTTGGCCAAACCTGGCCTATCCGCAATGAGAAATTGTTGGCCCAGACCGTAGCCGGCTTTCGTGACATTGAGCGCATGCCGCCGAAATTGGCATCCCTAGCCGTGGCCATTGCCACACTACTCGCCGGCATACTTGCGCTGGCCCTGGCTGACCACGATAGCGGCGGATTGCCCCTAACACTGCTCGGATTGCCATTGGCAGCAGTATTCCTCGCCCGCGGCGCCCTTGGTTATACGGCGTGGTGGGCAGACAAGACCCCTGAACCCAGTTTCCGGTTCAATGACCGTCGCGTTTACTCCCCGCTCTGCCTGATGCTCGGCGCAGGCTTTCTGACACTCGTCATCATGAGGCTGCTATGAAATCCCTGAACGGTCCCTTGCGCATTGGTATTGGCGGCCCCGTCGGTTCGGGTAAGACCACCCTGTGTGAGAACCTGCTCAAAGCCATGCGGGACCGCTACTCCATGGCGGTGGTCACCAACGATATCTACACCCGTGAAGACGCCCTGATCCTGTCACGTGCACAGGCCATCTCGGAAGATCGCATTGTCGGCGTGGAAACTGGTGGCTGTCCGCATACCGCCATCCGCGAGGATGCTTCGCTCAATCTGGCGGCTATCGACGATCTGAACCGCAAATTCCCCGATCTCGACATCATCCTGATCGAAAGCGGTGGCGATAATCTCGCCGCAACATTTTCACCAGACCTGGCCGACATCACCCTCTATGTCATTTCGGTCGCCCAAGGCGAAAAAATCCCGCGCAAAGGTGGCCCCGCAATTTCGCGCTCTGACCTGCTGATCATCACGCACACCGATCTGGCGCCTTATGTCGGCGCCAGCCTTGAAGTTATGGAAGCAGATACCCAAAAGGTCCGCGAAGGACGTCCTTATGTCTTCACCGATTTACTGCGTCATGAAAGCCTCGACCAGATTATCGCCTTCATCGAAAAGGCAGGCGGACTGAGCGACGCGCAAGCCGCCGAGTAGTACATAGCTGCATCAATTGATGGGAGGCTGCATGGACAGCGTGTTACGCCTGAGAAAAGATCTCTCTAGGGCTCAGCAACCAGCTATGTGGGCAGCGCCAACCCGTCAAATGTCACTGGCGCAGACCGATCCGGAGGTCCTGCACGCGATCCTGACTGAAGCCTATTCTGCTGGCATGGGCGAAATCGCCCCATTTGGAACTTGGTGGCCCCAGCTCAATGGCGACAGCGAGTTCGATCCGGAACTGGTATTTATCGCAGCCGACGATGGGGGGCAGCCTATCGGCATTGCTCAGTGTTGGACCAGCGGCTTCATCAAGGATCTCGCTGTCGTCCCAGCGTGGCGAGGCAGGGGGATTGGCGAGACGCTATTGCAGCAGACCTTCTGGAGCTTCTGGCAACGCGGCGTCTATAGCTGCGACCTCAAAGTGATGGCCGAGAATACCCATGCGATTGCCCTTTACCGCCGCATGGGCATGACGGTGGTACAGAATTGATTAGCTCACCATCACGACGTGGCTGACCAGAGCGTCTGCGCGCCAGTGGTGCAGCATCATTCCGGGTGGATCGCTGACCGCAGGTTCCCTGCCATCCAGCTTGAGCCGATTGGCCCGCGCCACTGAGGGAGACATCGTTGCAGGCAACCCTGCAAAGCGTGTGAACATCGGCCGGTGGACATGCCCGCAGGTCAGCCCAAGCACTTGGTCTTTGGCTTGGTTAATAACACCCGCCAACCTGTCCCCGTTCCTGCAGATATTGTGATCTTTGCCGTCAATGCCGCACAAGAAAGGGTGTTGATGCTGAAAAATCAGCGCCGGTGGACCACCGCTATTGAGTTCCTCCTCAAGCCAGTCGAGCACCGGCGCAGCGTCCCCATGGTGCGCGCCAGCAACCGTCACATCCAGGCCGATAACCCGGAGCCCGTTACCCACCAAACCGACACTGTTGAACGGCCGCGCGCCGCCCCAGCCCATTTGCTGACCAAACGTCTGATAAAGCGCATGATGATAATCAACATTGCCCGGCACCACGAAATAGGGGGACCCGGTCGCAGCTAACCGTGTGTGGATGGCGTGATAGCTGGCATCATGGTCATATTCGGCCAGATCACCGCTAACAATGATCGCATCAGGCGCTATGGTTTTCAGCCACGCCAGCACCCGGTCAAGACGATCGAGCGCTGCGCTTGAGCCATCAGCGTGAATATCGCTGAGCTGGGCAACAATCATGTTTCTGCTGCGGGGCGTACCAAGGCCAGAACCGACCGCGGCGTCAGCGTTACCGTGCCATCGGCAAGAGCAGACTGCGCGGTATTGTCAGACTCAATGCCGACAGCCCATTCGCCTTCGGGCAATCGGGCCACCACGGGCTCCGAGCGACGATTGAACCACACAAGGACTTCGTCCTCTTTGTTGCGCAATTGCATGCCCAGCACCGAGCCACCAGAAGCTTGCCAGTCTTCTTCGCTCATTTCGCGGCCATCCGGGTGCAACCAGACCACATCACGCACACCGCTCTTTTCCTGACCTGTCAGGAAGTGATCGTGAGTGAGCGCGGGATGTTCCTTGCGGAACTTGTTCATCGCTGCGACGAAGTCGACCAGTTCGCCGTCGCCATTTTCCCAGTCCAGCCAGGTGATTTCATTGTCCTGCGCATAGGCGTTATTATTGCCCTGTTGCGTGCGATACATCTCATCGCCCTGCTGCAGCAATGGGACGCCACGTGACAGAAACAGCGTTGCGAGCAGGGCTCGCACATCACGCTTGCGCGCAATGTTGATCGCCTCGTCTTCAGTCTCGCCTTCAACGCCACAATTCCACGAGGCGTTATGGCTGTGGCCGTCGCGGTTTTCCTCGCCATTGGCTTCATTATGCTTGTCGGTGTAGCTCACCAGATCGCGCAGTGTGAACCCGTCGTGAACCGCCAGCATATTCACGCCATGGCTGGGCTTGCGACCGGCAGAGTCAAATATCTCTGCGGAACCGGCAACCTTGCCAGCCAGCGCACCAATCTTGCCGTCTTCACCGCGCCAGAATTCGCGCACCTCGTCACGATAGGTGTCGTTGTGCTCCTTGAATTCCTTCCCGAACTGACCCAACGCATAGCCACCCGGACCTGGATCCCACGGTTCTGCGACCAGAATGCACTGGCTAAGCACGGGGTCAGCCTTGATCTTCTCGAGCATTTCCGCATTGGGATTGAAGCCCGGATCGCGCGCCAGAACGGTCGCCAAATCAAAGCGGAAACCGGAAACGCCCATCTCTTCTACCCAGTAGCGCAGGCTGTCGATAATAAGACGCTGGGTGGCGGGATGATCGCACCGTAGCGTATTGCCGGTACCGGTATCATTGACCAGGTGCTGCTTCCCGTCGACTTCCACGAAACGGTAATAGGTCTTGGCGTCCAGCCCCATCAGGCTGAGCATCGGTCCGTTGGCGTCGCTTTCTCCTGTGTGATTGTAGACTACATCAAGGATCACCGAGATGCCGTTCTTGCGATAGAGATCGGTCATGTGCCGCAATTCATGCGGCCCGCGTGGCGCCAACCGCGGATCAATTGCCGAGTACGCAACGGGGTTGTATCCCCAGGCATTGGTCAGGCCGAGCTCGGGCAGATGTCCTTCGTCGATCCACGCGGCCGTGGGCATCAACTGCAGCGTGTCGACGCCGATATACTTTAGGTGGTCGATAACCCGTTGTGTCGTCAGGCCAGCAATCGTGCCACGCAACGGGCCCTGAACACTGGGGTGGCGCATGGTGAAGCCACGCACATTCATCTCATAGAACATGCCCGGCGCCTTCTTGCGCGGCATGATGGCTTCCCCAGTATCACCCACCACGATTGCCTTGGGGATCAGCGGCCCGGTATCTACCGCCTCCGCTCGGTCCAGCCGCAACCGCGGCGACCGAACGAAAGTCCGATCCAGCCGCTTGGCATAGGGATCGACCAGCAGCTTCATCGGATCAAAGAATAGACCTTGATCAGGATTGTATTCGCCATCGGCGCGTAGCCCGTAGCGGGTGCCCGCTGTCAGTCCTGAAACCAGTCCGGCGCGGATATTGTCCTGATGGACGTCTAGTTCGAAGCGATCTGTCTCCTGATCTTGTTCGTCGTAGATCGACACCCAGATATTGGTGGCAGTTTCCGAATAGACGGCAAAATTGATGCCCTGTTCAGTGATGGTGGCACCGAGATGGGCAATACTGCCCCCATTGGGGACAAGCATGGGTTTCATTGGATTTCCGATATTAGGTGATGACGCTTGGATCCTTGCGCCCGGTGCGCTGCTTGATCCCGGCGAGCTGTTCAGAGAGCCCGATAAGGGGTTCAAGGGCGGTTTGGGTCTCGAGATCGTGTCGTCCATCGGCTGCCTCATAGCGTTCCAGATAGAGCCGCAACGTGGCGCCGACCGTGCCGGTTCCAGAAAGTCTTAACACTATTCGAGAGCCATCGGTGAAACCTATACGAACGCCTTGTTTGGCGCTGGTCGATCCATCTACGGGGTCGAGATATTTAAAGTCGTCAGCATAGGCGACCTGTAGGTCTTCGCCGAAGTTCTTGCCGGGCAGGCTCGGCAATTGCGCGCGCAAATCATCCACCAATTTGCCCGCAATGGTCGCATCGACTTCTTCGTAGTCGTGGCGCGTATAATAGTTACGCCCGAAGGTCGCCCAGTGCTCACGAACGATCTCGTCCACACCCTGCTTGCGCACCGCAACAATATTGAGCCACAGCAGTACTGCCCACAGGCCGTCCTTTTCGCGGACGTGATCCGACCCCGTACCAGCGCTCTCTTCACCACAGATGGTCACGCGACCCGCGTCCAGCAGATTGCCAAAGAACTTCCAGCCTGTCGGCGTTTCGTGCATCTCGATACCGAGCTTATCGGCAACCCGATCCGCTGCAGCACTGGTCGGCATGGACCGCGCGATGCCGGCGACCCCAGACTTGTAGCCAGGCGCCAGATGGGCGTTGGCAGCAAGCAGAGCCAATGAGTCCGACGGCGTCACGAACCGGTTCTTGCCGATAATCAGATTGCGGTCGCCGTCACCATCCGAAGCGGCCCCAAAATCAGGACCCTCTGGTGTCATCAGCAGGTCAAACATGTCCTTGCAGTAGACCAGGTTAGGATCGGGATGCCCTTGACCGAAGTCGGGCAGCGGGGTGCCGTTCTTAACCGTCCCCTTGGGCGCGCCCAGCTTGTCCTCAAGGATGGCATGGGCATAGGGGCCGGTGATGGCGTTCATGGCGTCAAACGTCATGCGGAACCCCGAAGCGAACAGCGCCCGGATTGCATCGAAGTCGAACAGGGTCTCCATCAACGCGGCATAATCCGCCACCGGGTCGATCACCTCGACCACCATCTCGCCCGAATGCTGCGTGCCGATCTGATCCAGTGCCACATCGGGCGCGTCGATGGTCTTATAGGTATCGATGACCTTGGTGCGCTCATACACCGCGTCAGTGATCCGCTCGGGCGCCGGACCGCCATTGCCAATATTGTACTTGATGCCAAAATCGCCATCAGGGCCGCCGGGATTGTGGCTCGCTGACAGCACAAGCCCGCCAAACGCCTTGTGGTGGCGGATCACATGGCTGGCGGCCGGGGTCGACAGCAGACCACCCTGCCCCACCAGCACCCGGCCAAAGCCGTTGGCGGCCGCCATGCGGATAGCCGTCTGGATAGCCGCATCATTATAGAACCGACCATCACCGCCGATGACAAGCGTCTGCCCATCAAAGCCCTCGAGGCTGTCGAAGATCGCCTGCAGGTAGTTTTCGACATAGTGGGGCTGCTGATACACGGTGACCCGCTTGCGCAGGCCCGATGTGCCAGGTTTCTGATCGCCATACGGCGTCGTCTTAATGGTCTGAATCATCATTGTTCTTGAGCCCGGTAATGCTGGCGTAAAGGTCGGCATAGCGCGCCGCGCTGGTTTCCCAGGAGACGTCCGCCTTCATGCCGCGACGCTGAATTTTCTTCCAGATCTTGCTGTCGCCATACAGCGACACCGTCTTGCGAATAGCGTCATACAGCGCCTGCGCACTGTTGGGGTCAAACACCACCCCGGTCGCAACTTCCGCAGCCAGGGCGGCAGGATTGGCGTCGATAACGGTATCGGCAAGGCCACCGATCCGGCTCACGACAGGCACGCAACCGTAGCGCAGACCGTATAGCTGCGTCAGACCGCAGGGTTCAAACCGCGATGGGATAACAATCGCATCCGCGCCGCCCTGCATTAGATGGCTCAGGTCTTCGTCGTAGCCATTAAAAATGCTGACCTTGCCCGGATGCAGTGCGCTCTGATGCCGGAAGCCGTCTTCAAGATAGCCTTCGCCTGAGCCCAGAACAGCCAGACGGCCGCCCAGATCGACCAGACCGTCCACCACCTGCAACAGCAGGTCCATGCCCTTCTGGTCGGTCAATCGACTGACCACACAGAATAGCGGCCCATCCACGCCATCAAGTCCGAATTTTTCGACGACGGCCTGCTTGTTCGCCTGCCTCAAATTGATCGTATTGGCAGAAAAATTCTGCGCCAGCGCCTTGTCGGTCGTGGGATCCCAAGCGGTCAGGTCGATGCCGTTCAGTATCCCGCTGACAGTTTCGGCGCGGCCATTGAGCAGCCCTTCAAGCCCCATGCCGAACTGCGGCGTGCGTATTTCATCGGCGTAGTTTGGGCTGACAGTGGTGACGTAATCAGCGCATTCCATTCCCGATTTGAGGAACGAAACGCCGCCATAATACTCCACGCCACCGACACCGAATGCCTCAGGCGGCAGGCGCAACTGCCCGAATATGTCGGCGCTGAAAAAACCCTTGAACGCGATGTTATGGATCGTCATCACGGTCTTGATGTCCGGATTGGCACCAAACTTGATATAGGCAGGTGCCAGTCCCGCCTGCCAGTCATGGCAGTGCAGGACCTGCGGTCGATAGCCCTCGACGAGCCCCATGGCCAACTCGGCCGCGACCCATCCCAAGGCTGCGAAACGTTTCCAGTTGTCCGGCCAGTCCCAGCCATCCGGGCTGACATAGGGATTGCCTGGTCGATCATAGAGCACCGGCGCGTCGATGACGATTACGTCGAGCCCTTCAACGCGCGCCGCGATCAGCTTGGCTGGCACGCCAAACAGGTCGTCCAGTTCCTTGACCACGCGGCCACCACTGAGCTTTTCCATCACCGATGGATAGCCCGGGATTAGCGTGCGCATGCTCACGCTATGGCTGGTAAGGGCGCCAGGCAGGGCGCCCGCCACATCGGCGAGCCCCCCGGTTTTGATCAGCGGATAAACCTCGGAAGCTACCGAGAGAACTTCAATCATCGTCCAGCCAGATATTTGTTGACCATAGCCTGGGTAATCAGTGTCACACCCTCATCGCTGCGGCGGAACCACTTGGCGTCGAATTCAGGATCTTCGCCGACAACCAGCCCTTCGGGAATATTGACGCCGCGATCAACGACCACCTTGCGCAGCCGGACATTGCGGCCAATATCCACATGCGGCAACACCACCGCCTCTTCGAGCACCGAGTAGGAGTGCACGCGTGATCCGGTCGAAAGCAGCGTTCGGTTCAGGTGGCCGCCCGACACGATACAGTCGCCCGAGACAAGCGAGTTCACCGCCGACCCCCTTCTGCCATCAAAGTCATGCACGAACTTGGCCGGCGGCGTGATCTCCGCATAGGTCCAGATCGGCCAGTCGCGGTCATAAAGATCGAGCTGCGGCTTGATGTCGGTCAGATCGATCGACGCTTTCCAATAGGCATCAATCGTGCCGACGTCGCGCCAGTAGCTGACTTCTTCATTGCTTGACCGCACGCAGGAGCGCGGGAACCGATGTGCCCAAGCGGTGCCATTCTTGACGATATAAGGAATGATATCCTTGCCAAAGTCGCGGTTGGAGCCTTCGGTAGCCGCATCGCGCCGCAACTGCTCCATCAGGAACCGGGTTTCGAACACATAGATACCCATCGATGCCAGCGCCATGTCCGGCTTGTCCGGAATGCCCGGTGGGTCCTTGGGTTTCTCGACGAAATCAACGACGCGATCTCGCCCGTCGACATGCATCACACCGAAGCCGACGGCTTCCATCCGTGGCACTTCCAGACAACCAATGGTCACGTCAGCGCCAGTATCGACGTGCTGCCGCAGCATGATTTCGTAGTCCATCTTGTAGATGTGGTCGCCCGCCAGAATGACGATATACCGCGCGCCCGAATCTTCGATGATATCCATGTTCTGGTACACGGCGTCTGCAGTGCCGGCATACCACATGTCTTCGCGTACCCGCTGGCTGGCTGGCAGCACGTCAAAGCTCTCGTTGCGCTCGGGTCGCAGGAAGTTCCAGCCGCGCGACATGTGGCGGATCAGGCTATGCGCCTGGTATTGCGTGGCAACGGAGATACGTCGAATACCCGAATTGATGGCATTACTTAGCGCGAAGTCGATGATGCGGGACTTGCCCCCGAAATACACCGCCGGCTTGGCGCGCCGATCGGTCAGTTCCATCAACCGCGTACCGCGTCCACCAGCCAGTACATAGGCCATGGCCTCGCGGGCCAGCGGCGATGGTGCCCTGTAGTCTGCCATTTTCTAACCCTCCACAAATGCCCGTTTTCCGGGACGTATTTAAACTTGGCCGACCTAGACCGACTCAAACTTCAAGAACAGCGTCGAAAGCGGCGGCAGATAGAGTTCGGCCTCTGCCGGCCAGTGCTGCCCTTCGACCGCCTTGGCTACGACAGCACCCTGGTTCCCGGTGTTGGAGCCAGCATACCAACCCGCATCAGTGTTGATCCGCTCAACCCACTTACCCGCCATCGGCATCGGAATCTTATATCCCGAGCGTGGCACTGGCGTGAAATTGGAGACCACCATGATCGGGTCACTGCCCGGTGCCTTGCGCAACCATGCCAATACCGAATTGCCGTGATCGTTCCCGATCACCCACTCAAAACCTTCTGGCTCGCAGTCGCGTTCATGCAACGCCGGCAATTCGCGATAGGCCAGATTAAGGTCCGAGATTAGTCGCCGAATGCCTTCATGCATCCCGGCATCAAGCAGATACCAGTCAAGTGACTTGGCCTCCGCCCACTCATCGCGCTGCGCAAACTCCTGGCCCATGAACAGCAGCTTCTTGCCGGGATGCCCCCACATGAAGGCAAAATAGGCGCGCAGATTGGCAAACTTTTGCCAGTCATCGCCTGGCATTTTTTCGAGCAGCGACCCCTTGCCATGCACCACTTCGTCATGGCTCAGCGGCAGCACAAAGTTCTCCGAGAACGCGTAGACCGTTCCGAAGGTCATGTCGCTGTGATGGTATTTTCGATGGATCGTCTCGCGGCTCATGAAGCGCAGGGTGTCGTTCATGAAGCCCATATTCCACTTGAAGCCGAAGCCCAGCCCACCGGCATCGACCGGCTTGCTGACCCCTGGCCACGATGTGGATTCCTCGGCAATCATGAAGGTACCTGGATGCAGGCGATACGCTTCAGTATTGACCCGACGCAGGAATTCGACGGCTTCCAGATTTTCATTGCCGCCAAACTTGTTCGGCACCCATTCGCCCTGTTGGCGCGAATAGTCGAGGTAAAGCATCGATGCCACCGCATCCACGCGCAGCCCGTCGATGTGGAACTTCTCCAGCCAATACAACGCATTGTTGAGCAGGAAGCTGACAACCTCCTTGCGGCCGAAATTGTAGATCGCCGTATTCCAGTCCGGATGGAACCCCTGTCGAGGGTCGGCGTGCTCATAAAGAGCGGTACCGTCGAAGTTGGACAGGCCGTGTGCGTCGGTCGGGAAGTGCGCGGGCACCCAGTCCAAGATCACCCCCAGCCCGGCTTCATGGGCAGCGTCAACGAAACGTGCAAAACCCGCCGGATCGCCAAACCGCGCAGTCGGCGCATAGAGTCCGGTCGGCTGGTAGCCCCAGCTCGGATCATAGGGGTGCTCGCTGATCGGCAGCAGCTCGATATGGGTGTATCCCATGTCTGCAGCATAAGGCACCAACTGCTCAGCCAGCTGGTCGTAGCTCAGAAAGCCGCCATCAGGTCGACGGCGCCAACTGCCCAGATGAACCTCATAGATCGACATTGGCGTCCGCCGCCAATCGCGGGTAGCACGCTCTTCGAGATACTTCTCATCTGTCCAGGTAAAGGGTGTCGGATCGGGCACGATTGAGGCTGTTTTGGGCCGCATTTCAGACTGGCGCGCGAAAGGATCGGCCTTGAGCGGCTGCGTTACCCCGTCAGGTCCGACAATCTCGTACTTGTAAAGCGTGCCGGTTCCCAGAACGGGAATGAAAACTTCCCAGATGCCGTTTTCGAAGCGGTTGCGCATTGGATTGCGCCGGCCGTCCCATTCGTTGAAAGGTCCAACCACACTGACGCGCTGCGCGTTGGGCGCCCAAACCGCGAAATGCGTGCCGTGAATGCCCTCAAATTCCATCTCATGGGCGCCGAGCTTGTCGAACAACCGCAAATGGTTGCCTTCGCCCATATAGTAGTCGTCCATGGGGCCCAGCACCGGCCCGAACGAATAGGCGTCATACACGTCCCACTCACCGCCAGCATTTTTGGCATGGTAGCGGATCGGTTGGCGTTTACTGATCGAAACCTTCGCTTCGAAAAATCCACCGGGGTGCCGCGGGATCATGTGACCCAGCGCCGTGTCTTCCAGCGTGAATGCACTCAGCATCTCCGCGTGCGGAACGAATGCCCGGAGCACCCATTGGCCGTTGACTTCATGCAGGCCCAAAAACCCGAACGGGTTGGGATGCCGCCCACTGACGACAGCCTCCACTTCCCGTACATCGGCTTGCCAGTCTTCTTTGGTCACACGCACGCTCCCCCGACGGCGGCACCCGGAAATTCGGCTGCTCCGCCAAAACCAAAACACTCAGCAGGCCTGATCTTGCGTGTCAGTTTTCGCCCGCTGCAAATCGTCATTCTTCAGGCACCGCCACATCCCAGATATCATGGGCGTACTGCCGGATCGTTCGATCCGAAGAGAAAAAACCCACCCGCGCCGTATTTCGGATCGCCATAGCATTCCAGCGCGCCTTGTCCGCCCAGATGGCGTCTACTTCCGCTTGCGCAGTGGCATAGGCGTCGAAATCGCGCGCCACCATGAACCAGTCATGATCGTAAAGTCCGCCGATCAGATCGCGATAGCGGTTCGGATCATCCGGGGAGAAGACCCCGGTGGCGATCGACTCCAGCGCTTCCTGCAATCGCGGCGACGCATCAATTGAGTCGCGCGGGACTTCGCCCTCGCCCCGCTTCACCTCAACCTCTTCAGTGGTTAGACCGAAAATAACGATGTTGTCGGCGCCGACTTCCTTGTGCATTTCCACATTGGCCCCGTCCATCGTGCCGATGGTAATGGCGCCATTGGCCATAAATTTCATGTTGCCTGTGCCAGAGGCTTCCATGCCAGCTGTCGAAATCTGTTCGCTCAGATCGGCCGCCGGCACGATGACCTCCGCAAGGCTCACATTGTAATTGGGCAGGAACACTACCTTGAGCAACCCGCGCACCGCAGGATCGTTGTTGATCACCTTGGCAACGTCGTTGATCAGCTTAATGATAAGCTTGGCGTTCCAGTAACCCGGCGCCGCCTTGCCAGCGAAGATCTTAACGCGTGGCACCCAGTCCCGTTCCGGATGTGCGCGAATTTCGTCATATAGCGCAACAGCTTGGATAATGTTGAGCAGCTGACGCTTATACTCATGGATGCGCTTGATCTGCACATCGAACATGGCGTCTGGCGATACTTTGATGCCCAGACGATCCTTGATCAGCTTGGCCAGGCGTTCCTTGTTTTCCAGCTTCACAGCAGCAAACTGCGCCTGGAAAGTTGCGTCTTCGGCGTAGGCATCGAGATCTCTGAGCAGATCGATATCGTCCAGAAACGCTGGTCCGATCGTATCGCTGACCAATTGCGTCAGCCCGGGATTGCACTGCATAAGCCAGCGCCGGGGCGTAATACCGTTGGTCTTGTTGTTGATCCGGTCCGGGTAAAGCTTGTGCAGGTCCGAGAACACGGTCTGCTTCATCAACTCGGTGTGCAACGCCGACACACCGTTAATCGAGTGCGAGCCGACAAACGCCAACTGCCCCATCCGCACCCGTCGGCCGCCGGCCTCGTCGATCAGCGACACATTGGCGACCTGGGCGTCGGTGAATTTGGCCCGGCCGCGCGCATCCGCCAGCACATCCGCATTGATCTGATACACAATCTGCATGTGACGCGGCAGCAGACGCTCCAGCAACGCTACCGGCCAGCTTTCGAGCGCTTCAGGCAAAAGCGTGTGATTGGTGTAGCCGAAGGTACCGCGGCACAACTTCCATGCCGGGGCCCATTCCATGCCGTTATCATCGACCAGAATGCGCATCAGTTCGGCAATTGAAATTGCCGGATGGGTGTCATTGAGCTGAATGGCGACCTTGTCGGCCAGGGAGCCCAGATCGCCATATTGCTGCAAGTGCCGCCGCACGATGTCCTGCAGGGATGCCGAGGAGAAGAAGAACTCCTGACGCAGTCGCAATTCCTGACCAGCTGCTGTCGAATCTGCCGGATAGAGCACACGGGTAATGGCTTCAGCCTTGGCGCTTTCTTCAAGCGCGCCGATATGGTCGCCAGAATTGAACTTGTCGAGCAGGATCGGATCGATAGGCTGCGCGCTCCACAGCCGCAGCGTATTCACCCGGGCGCCGCGCCAGCCCACAATCGGAGTGTCGAACGCCACTGCCAGCAAGTGATCATTGGGCCGCCATTCCTGGCGCACTGTGCCGTCAGGATCGGTCACGGGCTCCACATAGCCGCCGAACCCAACTTCATAAGCACTTTCGCGTCGCTCGAATTCCCACGGATTGCCGTGCGCCAGCCATTCCTCGGGCAGCTCGACCTGCCAGCCTTCGCTCATCTCCTGCCGGAACAGCCCGTGCACATAGCGAATGCCATAACCGTAGGCCGGGATTTTGACCGTCGACATCGACTCCAGAAAACACGCCGCCAGCCGACCAAGGCCGCCATTGCCCAGCGCTGCGTCAGGCTCCAGATCAATCAGATCGCCCAGATCGACGTTGAGGTTCCTGAGCGCGTCGCGCACAGGCTCCATCAACCCGACATTGCTCATCGCGTCCCGCATCAGGCGGCCGATCAGAAACTCGAGACTGAGATAGTAGACGCGCTTGTGTGAGGTCCGCCACGTCTCGCGAGAGGACTCCATCCAGCGATCCATCACGCGGTCACGCACTGTTAGAATCGTTGCGGCAAGCCAGTCATGTGGCCGGGCAACGATAGGATCCTTGCCGACTGAATAGATCAGTCTTTCAAGGATTTCCGATTGAATCGCTTCAACGGAAGTTGCACGTGGTTCCGGCGTAGGGGCGTCGTAAACGATCGGCTGTTGCGGCATGTCGCAATCCAGATTTCATAACGATGATATCCCCTCAGACAACTTAGTCTTGCACTTAAATTGAGCAGGCGAAACCCCCTTCGCGCTGCGGGGCATCTATGCTGGAGGCGCAGGATGGGTGATCTTGTTGACGGTGTCTTCCACCGCATTGGCGTCGACCGCAATCCCACCTTCACGCGCCTGTTCTGCGGCGTTGCGCAACAACAGGTCATGGGCCGCATCGACGGCACTGACATTGTCGAACAATTGCGCCTTGAACCGTAACGCGTCGCGCTCACGCACGCCCTGCACCACAGTTTCGATATCGGCCTCGCTCGCACCCAGCGCACGGATGGCCTGCGCGCCAAACACCACTGCAGATTCGAACAATTCGCGCAGCTGATAGTCGACACCGAGCTTCACCAGCTCGATGGCATGACCGCGGTCATAGGCACGTGCCATCACCTTGACCAGGGGGAACTCGTCTCGGAACATTGCGGCAATGTGGTTGGCAGCTGATTTGTCGTCGACACAGATCAGCACGAGGTCGACATTAGCCGCCCCGGAGGCACGCAGGATATCAAGGCGCGTGCCATCGCCATAATAGACCTTGAAGCCGAACTGGGCTGCGACCCGAATCATGTCTGTGTCGTTATCGATAATCGACAGATTGTGCCCCTGCCCAAGCAGGGTCTGACTGGCAATCTGGCCAAATCGACCGAAGCCGATCACCAGAATACGTTCCGCCAGACCATTGACGGTCTCAACCCCCTCCATCGATTGCTCCGGCTTGGGTAGCGCGTAGCGTAGCCCGATCATCAGACAGGGGGTCAGCACCATGGAGATGATAACCGTCGCTGTGAAAATCGCATTGGTCGGACCATCAATCAGCCCGGCAGCGGCGGCGGTAGTATAGAGCACGAAAGCAAATTCACCACCCTGCCCCATCAACACGGCACGCTCCAGCGCTTCGGCATGACTGGACTTCAATAGGCGTGCAATCGCGTAGATTGCCGCCCCCTTGATCACCATGTAGGCCACAACACTCAGGGCGATGATCTGCCAGCTGCTCATCACCACGGCCACATCCAGCGACATGCCCACCGCCAGAAAGAACAAGCCCAGCAAAATGCCTCGGAACGGCTCGACGTCAGCCTCCAGCTGATGCCGAAAACTCGATGTCGACAACAGAACACCTGCCAGAAATGCTCCCATTGCCATCGACAGGCCGACCGCCTGGAAAAGCAGGGCGGCGCCCAGAACCACCAGCAGGGCCGCAGCCGTCATCACTTCGCGCAATTTGCTCGATGCCATGACCCCAAAGAACGGGTTCATGATCCGACGGCCGACAAAAATGAGCAGCAGCACAGCACCAATGGGTGCAGCGACAGTGAGTAAGCGGCTGATCACACCCACCTCTTCCCCCGAGGTAGGGGCAAGCAAGGCAACCAAGGCGAGCAGCGGGACGATGGCAAGGTCTTCAAGCAGCAGAATCGAGACCATGCGCTGCCCACCGGGGCTGGCCAGTTCTCCACGCTCGCCCAATACCTGCATCACAATGGCCGTTGATGTGAGGACAAAACCCATGCCGAATACGAAGGCCACCATCGGCGCGAAGCCGAGCAACACCCCGGCCCCCGTGAGCAAAGCGCCACTGATTGCAACCTGCAAGACGCCGAGGCCAAAGATCTGTTTTCGCAGGGCCCAGAGCTTGGCGGGCTCCATTTCCAGACCGATAATGAACAGGAACATGACCACGCCCAGTTCGGCGATGGTGAGCACTGATTCCGGATCGCTGATCAGTCCGAAGCCAGAGGGGCCCAGCAACAGGCCGGCTGCCAAATAGCCCAGCACCGAGCCCAGACCCAGCCGCTTGAACAGCGGAACGGCAATCACCGCCGCGCCCAATAGCGCCACCACGGGGATCAGATCGACGCCATGAGCCGCCGCTGCGTGTCCAATCTCTTCACCCGCCACGATAATCTCTCCGCCCGTCCACTGCAGACTGTTCCGCCACAGCGCAGCGGTCACGTCAAGCATGGAGGGTGCAGGGCAGACTTACGCTGGCGTCTCTAAGCCACTGGGCGCTGTCCCTTCGGGTGGCTCGAAGCGTTCGTTCTTGCGCTTTTCGTTTTTCTCTTCTGCCTTGGCCTCGTCTGCCTGTTCGCGAATGGCTTGTGCCGTATTGGCCAACAAACGCTGCCGTTCCGACATATTGGCGGAACGCCCGATTGGTTTGCTCGGTACCATGGGTTTGCTGGGCAGCAAGTGATGGAGCATGGAGGTCGCGATCAACAGCGTAGGGACAGCGACCAGCCCGCCTACCGGTCCCCATGCCCACAACCAGAAAGTAATAGAGAGGAAAATGATGAACGGGTTCAGTGTCATCGTCCGACCAATAAAGTGCGGTGTAACAATCTGTCCTTCAACAAAGTTGATGGCAACATAACAGCCGACGGGCAGCAAAATGCCTTCAAGGCTCGTCTGGGTACCCAATCCCACGGAGAGCAGGACCAACACCATCACGCCCTGCCCGACATAGGGTATGTAGTTGAGCACTGCCGCCATCGCCCCCCAGAGAATGGGTGAGGGCATGCCAATGGCCCACATGGCCAGCGATACAGCACAACCGACGCAGAAGTTGATGAAGGTGATCGACAACAGGAAGCGGCTAACCTTGGCTTCCACATCACGGAACACATGAGCAGTCCGCCAGCGCATCCGCCGGCTCACGCACAATGAAAGTACCGAAATGCGCACATGGTCGCGGGTTGCTACAAAAAAGTAGAGGCTGGCTAGAAAGATCAGCACCTGAGCCAGAATGGCTGGCGCAATCAGCGCCATCCCGATCATCTCACCACCATCTTCAACAGTCACAGCCATGGCTTTGTCACTGGCGAAGACCGAGGAAATCTGCTCCTGGATATTGCCCAGCGTTTCAAGAGGCCCCTGCAGATTGTCGAGCTGCAATTGCAGCTTGTTCCAGATCATCGGCGCCCGCGCGACCCATTCCGACAACGGAACGGCAAACAGGAAAGTGCCGGCGGCGATCACGCTGAGCAGCATGAGTACGACGATGGCGGCAGAAATGGCGGGAGGGACGCCGAATTGCTCGACCCGGTCAGCCACTGGACCGAACATCAAGCCAACCACAATGGCGAGGGTGATGGGAGCAAGAAAAACTTGTCCCGCCTTGAGCGCAAATAGCAGCGCCAGAAAGCCAATGAGGACCAGCGAGACTCGGGCCGCATTGCCCATAATCCGCTCAAACTGGCTTTCGCTCATCTCGTCCGACGCCGGTCGCCGCGCACTGCGTGCCATTTTATGTCCGTGGTTCAAAGCCTCAACGCTCTTCAACGCCACACTGCGACAAATGTTCCGTTGCCGCCAACATCAGCGCTGTCGACCGCACTGAGCCAAGTCGTTAGTGTCCCCCAAATTCAATCGACTCGCACGCGATCGACCGATCCCGCACTGCTTTAGGTTCTCAATGTCACGTAAAATCATCATCGACACCGATCCCGGCCAGGACGATGCCGTCGCCATCCTCCTGGCGCTGGCATCTCCAGAGGAACTGGACGTTCTCGGTATTGTCGCCGTCGCGGGCAATGTGGGGCTGCACCACAATGCCAACAACGCGCGCAAGATTGTTGCGCTCGCCGGTCGCACCGATATTCCGGTCTACGCTGGCTGCTCCCGCCCAATTCGGCGCGCACTCGTGACCGCAGAGCATGTCCATGGGGTTACTGGCCTCGACGGCCCCGACCTGCCCGAACCCACCGTGCCGCTGCAGGAGCAGCACGGGGTGGACTACATAATCGACACCCTGATGGCTGCGGAACCGGGAACCATTACCTTGTGCACGCTTGGGCCCCTCACCAATATTGCCATGGCCCTGATAAAGCAGCCCGCGATTGCCGAGCGCATCGCCGAGATCGTCATGATGGGTGGCGCCTACTTCGAGGTTGGCAACATCACCCCAGCCGCCGAATTCAACATCTATGTCGACCCGGAAGCCGCGGACATTGTGCTGCGTTGCGGCGCGCCCATTACCATGCTGCCGCTCGACGTCACTCACCAGATCCAGTCAACGCCAGATCGGCTGGCCGCCATGCTCGCCATCGGAAACGACAGCGCCAAGGCGGCCCACGCCATGCTCACTTTCTCGGAGACTTTTGATCTGGCCAAATATGGCTGGACGGGCGCGCCCTTGCATGACCCTACGGTCATTGCCTGGCTGCTTTGCCCGGAACTGTTTTCCGGCCGCCAATGCAATGTCGAGATCGAGGTCGCCAGCGAACTTACCATGGGTATGACCGTTGCCGACTATTGGCATGTCACCCACCGCGACAGGAATGTGAACTTTATCCGCAGCGGCGACGTCGATGGCTTTTATGCGCTTCTGTTCGACCGGCTTGCACGGCTGCCTTGAGGCAGATTGCCCGGCTCTAGGCGAACCGCTAGTGTGCGCCACAAATTCACGGCGGACACCATGGAACCCTTCACCCTTCTGACCTTCACAATCGCCTATGCCATCGCGGTGCTGGTTCCGGGCCCGGGCGTCGCCGCTGTGGTGGCCCGCGCACTGGGTGGCGGCTTCAAGGGCGCATTCCCAATGGTGTTGGGCATCCTGGCAGGTGACCTGGTCTATTTCGTCTTTGCTGTCTTCGGTTTGGCAACCATCGCCACGCTGTTCGGTCCGGTCTTTGTGCTGATCCGCTGGGCCGGTGCGGCATACCTGCTCTATATTGCCTATAAATTCTGGACTGCTCGCCCCGGCGCCGAGCAGATGAAGCCCAAGAACGAGGCTTGGCTCAAGACCTTTCTGGCCGGCTTTTCGCTGACAATGGGTAATCCCAAGACCATTGTGTTCTACTTGGCAATCCTGCCCACAGTGATACCGCTTGACCAGATGAACCCTGTTGCGTTCGGGGAACTGACCGCCATTGTCGTGATTGTGCTGCTGTTGATCGGCTGTGGGTACGCCTGGCTCGCTTCGGCAGCGCGTGAGATGTTCCGCAGTGAGCGTGCCTTGGGCCGTCTCAACAAGACGGCCGGCGCGATGATGGCTACCGCAGCAGGACTGGTCGTCTTCCAGCACTAGCCGCTGGTGAACTTCAGGCGATGGCCCGTGCCACGTCCTCAATAGCATAAGGCTTGGACAAGAACTGCGCGCGCTCCGGCATCGCAGAGCTGTCTGGCAGCTTCTTGCCCGAAGTGACGACAACCTTCATCAATGGCCAGCGCGTATCGATCAGGGCGGTCAGTTGAAGGCCGTCCATTGAACCTGGCATATCAATGTCAGTGAAAACCGCGGCAATCTCGTCGTGCGCTTCCAGGCGCGACAGAGCCTCATCTGCATTACGTGCCTCAAGGACATCAAAACCCAGATCCCGTAACTCATCGGCAATCGAGAACAAGAGAAGGGCTTCGTCTTCTACAACGAGCACAACGCCGCCGGACATTTTTGTCATTGGTGCATTCCTGCCACTTGGCCGTTATCCAGGGGCGCTGTCAGTTCGCAAACTACCCCTGCGGGCAGGTAAGCCAAGGTGGCCGTACCACCAAAGTCACCACCCAATACGCGTGTAACGAGGAAAGATCCGAATCCGTTCCGCGTTGGTTCTTCCACAGCTGGTCCACCGCTCTCGGCCCAACGCCATGTCAGCATTTTTTGGCCATTGAGGTTCTGAACGCTCCACTGGATATTCACCTGTCCATGAGGCACCGAAAGCGCCCCATATTTCAATGCATTTGTACCGAGTTCGTTAATGGCGAGCGCCAACGAGAGAGCCGCCTTGGGCTGCAACATGACCGACGGGCCGCTCGCTTGGATTTGCTCGCCCGGCAGCGGAACGATGGTAGCATTCACGACGTCACCAATCGACGCCGTCGTCCACTTGGTGCTTGTCAGAATGTCGTGTGCAGTGGCCAGCGCCTGCAGCCGCTCGGTAAATGACACACGCGCCGTCTCCAGGTCTGTATTGCGCAGTGTGCGTGATGCAATGGCAGACACCATTGCGAGAATATTCTTGATACGGTGCTCAAGCTCGTGCGTCAGCATCTGCTGGCGAGCCTGAGCCTCCTTTTCATCGGTGATGTCCTGCATGATGCCGTACATCTTGATCGGCTTGCCCATGCCGTCGTGGACAAACTCGATATGGCGCGACAACCAACGAATCTCGCCTGTATCGGGGCGTTTTATACGGTACTCGACATTGGGTTGGGCAGTGCCGGACTGACGCGTATCTTCCGTCGATCGAACATCGCTGTGCTCGGGAACCACGATAGCTTCAAGCGCACTGATATGGATGCTTTCACGACGTTCGAGCCCCCAGATCTCCCAGAAGCGATCCGAGCCCAGAACCATCCCAGTGGGTATGTCCAGCTCCAAAGAGGCAATCCCTGCCGCCTGCTGCGAGAGGCGGAAGCGCCGCTCGCTGCGCATCAGCGCCTCCTCAACCGAGCGACGTTCGGTAATGTCGATGACCACCCCAACAATCCGCTTGTCGTCATCAGGCAGGCTCAGTTGGGCGCGGATCAACAGCCATTTTTCCGTACCGTCAGGCCAGAGGTGTCGCACCTCCACTTCCAGCTCGTTTTCGCCATTAGCCTTGGCGTCTGCCGCCGCCTGAGCCACGCGCTCGCGCTCACCCGGCGCATAGCGCGACAGGTATTCCTCGGTGCTCGGCATTGCGTCTTCGGCAAAGCCATAGAGCTGGTTCAATGCAGCTGAAGGTGTGATGATGCCGGATTCCGTATCAAGGTCCCAAACCGCCATCTGTCCAGCGTCAATCGCCAGTCGCAGCCGTGTCTCGCTTTCGGCCAGAGCTTGTGTCGAGGTCTTTTGAGCATTGATATCTGTATTGGTGCCAATCCAGCGCTCCACCTGCCCCTTGCTGTTGCGGAGCGGGACGGCGCGGACGAGATACCAGAGGTATCGGCCACTAGCCTCCCGAATACGGAACTCGGACTCATAGAGTACACCAGCGTCCAGCGCCTTCTGCCAGTTCTGGGCGACGCTGGGCAGATCGTCAGGGTGCACGATTTGCACCCAGCCACTGCCCACCAGATCGTCATATTTTAAACCGCTAAAGCTGTAGATTCCCGAATTGAACCAGTCGAGCTCACCATTTGGCTTGGCCGTCCAGACATGGTTCGGCATTGCCTCAGCAACGCTTTGGAACTCCGCTTCGATTTCCAACTGCTGGCGGTCACGCTGCAGTAGTCGATACACCCAGAAGCCGGCGAACAGCAGTCCTAGCCCAGCGGGAATAGCGAGCGCCAAAAGTGAAAACGTCGCCCTGTTCAGCGCTGAGAATGCCGCGTCGCGGCTGATCGATGCCAGCGCTACCAGATTGGTGCTGCCAATGCGGCGATAGCCAACCACGCGGTGCTGGCCGTCTATGGCCGAAATGTTTTCGTAAGTGCCCGATGGCGCTTCTTCGAGATACTCCGTGAAAAGGACATGGGCGCGCAGATCAAGCGGCCCATCAGCCAGCGGATAACGCGATACCAACTGACCGTCATCGCGGAACAATGCCACCGTTGAACGATCATCAATATCGAGCGAGTCCCACACTGCCTGCATCAGGTCTGAGCTGAACGATAAAATGGCCGCGCCCGCGAACACGCCGTTGCGCTCGATGCGTTTGCTGACCGTAAATATCTGTTGTCCATTGAGGCGGCTGACCATCAGCGAGGAGGTGTGCCAAGGCGCCCCGTTTGCTACTGCCGAGAAATACTCGCGATCCCGCACATCGATCGGCTTGAAATCGGGATCGGTTGTCAGTGGCGTGGCGCCATCGACGTCAACCACATAGACCTTCACCTCACCCGGCAATGCGACGGTGGCTTCCGTAAGCTTGCTCGCGGCCTCCGGCAGCGGAACGCGAATGTCGTCTCCCAGCGAGTCGTCGACGCGGCGCAGCAATTGATGGGCCGTCTCCAGAGCCCAACCGATATTGGCAGCCACCACCTGCGCCCCAGACTCCGTCTGGCTGCGAATACGGGCTTCCGCGTCGCTATAGGTTTTCCAGAAAAGATACCCTGAGCCGATTGCAATGAATGCAACCAACGCCACAACCATGGCTGTTGCAGCGCGATGCAATCCAAGCCTGGAACCACTACGATCCAATGCAGTAATCAACTCGTCCCTCACACTGGCGGCGACCTAACCACATTTCGGGTCAGAGCCACAATCGTCCTTGAAGCGATCCGCCCCGCTTTCGCAGCACGAGGACCTGAGCTCGATACCCGCCGTTGACGCCAGCTTACCGGGCCAACAGCCGGTTCCCTGACGTCACCATCATCACGTCAGCACCGACCATTGCTTTTTGGATTGCCCCACAACCTCTAATTTCGAAACGCAGCAAAGGCGGATTGGGTTCCATCCGTTAACAATCTCTTCTGCCCCGGAAGTTACAGTGATCCGAACTACCGACGTCGGACTACCCCAATGCCCGCCTCTGAATCCACGCTTACCACCGGACAACACATTTGGGAGCACGCTCTCCACCGCGCGCGGCTGGGTGTGTGGGACTGGAATTTGGTGACAGGTGAGTGCACCTATTCCGACACCTGGTTCGAAATGCTCGGCTACGCCCGGGGTGACCTCGAACAGGACAGCGAGTTGTGGCTGCGCATTACGCATCCCGATGACCGCGACCGGGCTCTGGAAAGCGGCAACCGTCATCTGGCCGGCGAAACCGACGCCATCGAGACCGAACTGCGCCTGAGGCACAAGCGGGGTCATTGGGTCTGGGTCCTCGACCGTGGCGGTATCATTGAGCGCAACGCCGCCGGTGAACCGACCCGCATGGTCGGTGTTCAGACCGATATCTCTTCTCTCAAAAATGTCGAACGCGCCCTTGAGCAGGTCAATCGCAGCTATGATCTGGTGCTCGAAGCCAGTGTCACTGGCATGTGGTCTTATGACTTGGCATCGGGCGTCAGCCATTGGGACGACCGCACGCGCCAGATGTTCGGCATGCCCGCATTGCCAGCACCACTTGAGGCCAAAATCTGGCACTCATTTTTGCACCCTGAGGACAAGGAAAACGCCGAAGCAGCACATGCGCTCAAGCCGGAGGGTGATACCCCGTCTGCCATCCGCTACCGCATCGTTCTCAAGGACGGCTCGATCCGGCACATGGAAACGCGCACCATCTTTGTGCCAGACCCCGGCACCCCAGGCTCGATCCTGGGCACAATTCGTGACGTATCCGAAGAAGTATGGGCCGCCGACGCGCTCAATATGGAAAAGGAAAAGCTAAGGGTCACCCTGAGTTCGATCAGCGACGCAGTCCTTAGCACTGACACCGGCGGCGTCATTACCTTCGTCAACCCGGCTGCCGCCAGGCTTATTGGCCGCCCACAGAGCCAGTTGATCGGCCTGAGCCTGTCGCAGGTACGTATTACCCAGACCCAGGTGCCGCTTTCCGCTGTCTTTGGCACCCAGACCGGCACGCAGACGGCCGATGTCGTCAGAGCGGATCTCGACGATTTCTCGGTGCGCTGGACGGCAAGCGCCATCCGCGCCGCCGATGGCACACATCTGGGTAGTGTCTATACCTTTCAGGACGTCACCGAGCAGCAGAAACAGCAGAAGGCGCTGTCCTTTGCAGCCAATCATGACGCCCTGACCGGGTTGCTCAATCGCTCCGCCTTCGACGCAAAGCTGCGCGAACACATCGCGCGAGCAGATGTCCAGCCCATCACCGTGATCTATATCGATCTGGACTACTTCAAGGGGCTCAATGACTTCGCCGGACACGCAGCCGGTGACATGGCACTTCAGACCATCGGCGCAGCACTGCGTGACGGCTTGCCCCAAGACACAATTGTCGCGCGCCTCGGCGGTGACGAGTTCGCTATCATTCTCGACACCGGTGATTTCGACGCCGCTGACGCAATCGCTGCTAACCTGCTTCGCACGGTCCAGAACGCCGATCTGGGCATATCAACCGCCCATCGCAATCTGGGCGCCAGCATTGGCGTCGCCCTCATCCACGACAACCAAACCGCACCCGCCGACGCCTTGGCATTTGCTGATGACGCCTGCTACCGGGCCAAATCGTCAGGTCGCAATCAATACGCCTTCTTCTCTCGCCTGGGGGAGACGCCGACCTCCGGCCTTACCGCTGCACGCATCGTCGCCGACATCGCCGACGCCCGCGCTGAAGGTCGTCTTCAGCTCTATGGCCAGGAACTTCGTTTCATTCGCGACCCGTGGGTCTGCTCAGGGCATGTTGAAGTCCTCGCCCGCATGCGCACCAGATCTGGTCAGATGATCAGTCCCGCTGAATTCATTCCGGCCGCGGAGCGCTTCGGCATGGCCGCACCACTGGATCGCTGGATTATCCAGACCGCGCTCCAGCGCCACGGTCACACCATGCAATTCCGAGGCGGACTGTCGCTGGCCTTCAATCTGTCGGCTCAAACCCTGAGCGATCCTGCGCTGTGGGAAACCATTGATCAGGTGATTACGGACCACCGCGTCTATCGCGGCAATGTCGTCTTCGAAATTACCGAAACGGCAGCTTTCACCAATTTTGAAGCTGCAGAGCGCTTTGTTCGCGCTGCTCGTGCCAGTGGCTGCCGCGTCAGTCTCGACGACTTCGGCACGGGCCTGAGTTCTTTCGAATATCTGCGCCGCTTTCCAGTCGATACCATCAAGATCGATGGTTCGTTCATCCAGAATTTGACAACCCAGCAATTTGACCGCGAGATCGTTGCGGCCATCAGCACGATTGCCCACAACATGGGCTACGATGTCGTCGCCGAGAAGATCGAGAGTCCCCAGGACTTGAACATTCTCAGCGAAATGGGCGTTCGCTTTGGACAGGGCTTTTTGATGCACCGGCCCGAGCCTCTCGAACAACTGATCGACCGCGAATTCGCCGGTCAGCTTCAAGGCATTGCCCAGACACGTTAGGCAGACGCGGTGTCATTAGCGAAACAAATTGACATAACCAGAAATACGGTTATGTTTCCTCTCATGTTGAAAGCTGATCCACGCACAGAAAACACCGCCCGCGCTTTGGCCGCGCTTGGCCACCCTGCCCGACTGGACGTCTTCCGCCTCTTGGTCCGGGCAGGCAATGACGGTTTGATCGTCGGCGACATTGCCCTTCACACCAGCCTGCCACTCTCTACCCTTGCGCACCATCTGCGTGCCTTGGTCACCGCCGGCCTCGTTAATCAGGAGCGCCACGGTCGCGAGATCATCAATACTGTCAATTTCGACGAGATGACCCGCACGCTCGGGTTTCTGACCGATGAGTGCTGCCATGGCGTGGCGATCCGCAAAATCGACGTCGCCTGACGGTCCCAAACCGCCTTTTTTTTATCTACATATAACCATTAAACTAGGTACATAATCATGACTGATAACCCTCTTGGCTCAGGCAGTAGCTTGCTCGCCAACCTCTGGTCTCAGCAGCGCGTGTGGCTGGTCACGGCACTCATCCTTGCAATGACAGCGCTGCTTGACCCGCCTCAGGGGCTGGAGAGCCTGCAGTTCACCGTCGACGCGCTTGTCCAAACAGCACCGTATTTGATCGCCTCCATCGCCTTGGCAGCGTATGCAGGCGCCAGCGGTGCCGATAATCTCATCGCACGCGCTTTCACCGGCTCACCTTTTTTGATGATCGCAGTGGCAGCAGCCTTTGGTGGCCTGTCACCATTCTGCTCCTGTGGGGTCATTCCCCTGATTGCAGCGCTGCTGGCGATGGGCGTGCCGCTCTCGGCGGTTATGGCGTTCTGGCTCGCCTCACCTGTGATAGATCCCGCAATGTTCGCTTTGACCGCGGGCGTGCTCGGCTGGGAGTTCGCGATTGCCAAGACCCTCTCGGCAATTGGCATCGGCCTGCTCGGTGGCTACACAACGCTGACGCTCACGCGCAGCGGCGCTTTCGCCAACCCTTTGCGCGAGGGCGTGGGCAACGGTGGTTGCGGCGCATCTTCCGTGCGCACCCCTAAACCTGTGGCTTGGGCGTTCTGGCGCGACCCGGCGCGTCGCCAGAAATTTGGGCGTGAAGCGCTCAAAACTGCCCTATTCCTGTTCAAGTGGCTCGCACTGGCCTTTGTCCTTGAGAGCCTGATGGTCGCCTTCGTTCCCGCTGAGTGGATCATCACTGCCGTTGGCAGCAACGGCATTGGATCGATTGCTATCGCGACCTTGGTCGGAGTGCCGGCCTACCTAAATGGGTATGCAGCCTTGCCGCTGGTGTCGGGCTTGATTGAGCAGGGCATGGCGCCCGGCGCCGGCCTGGCCTTTCTCGTCGCTGGCGGCATTACCTCGCTTCCCGCAGCCATAGCGGTCTGGGCCCTCGCCCGTCGTCCGGTATTTGCGCTCTACGTGGCCTTTGCCCTGTCCGGCTCATTGCTGTCGGGTTTGCTGTTCCAACTCTGGCTGAGCTGACACCAAGGGGGGGGCAATAGTCTGCCATCAGGTTCCTTGAATTCGCTCGACGGCCCGCGCCCGGCGTGCGGGCCGCAGGCTTTGAGAACTGCAGCACAGACCAAAGTCCCGATCACGCCGCTATCCCAAGGCCGATTTAGCCGCCAGCACCTGCGCCCACATCCCCTGCTCTTCAAGAGGCAGTCGTGCAGCCGAAAGAGCCGCATCCGCACTGACCTGTCGGACCTCAAACCCGACTAGCGCGCGCGCCACCTGTTCGCCGATGCAGGGATGCAGCGTGAGTACGCCCCCGACCAGTGCGATCGGGCACTTCCGCGTGCGAGCAATCAGCGCATGCGCCAACTGTGCTAGCTCTGACCCGGCGTCACGTAGTATACCCAGCGCCGCGTCATCGCCCTGCTCGGCCGCCTTGCCAACGGCCACCGCCAGCGTGCCGATCACCCCCCGATCATTGCCATAAACAAACTGGCGCACCGCATGCCAGTCGTCTGAACCGATAATGGCAAAGACCGCATTGGCCAGTACCGACATATCAGCAAACGAGCCAGTGTGATCAAGACACCGATAGAGCTGGTCCAGGGCGCGGAGCGCAATCCAGCTGCCCGACCCCGCATCATCAATCAGTATGCCGCGTCCGCCCACGCGCACGTAACGCCCATCAGCACCGATATGAAGGCCAATCGAGCCGGTCCCTGCGGATACCAAATGCCCCTCACCGGGCGCGAATATCCCGGCATAGGTCAACGTCATGTCATCGGCGATGAGGCTATGCTGGCTACTAACGCCAAAGCTGTCAGTCACCAATTGGGTCATCTGCCCAAACACTGCCGCCCCGTACCCCGTCAGGCCAACAGTTACGAATTCAGCCGCGAGCCCCTGCGCAACGAGCGCCCCGGCAATCGTGGAAAAGGCACGAGTAAGCCGCTCCCGCTCCGTCGGATTGAACAAGTGCCCGGTAGCACCATTTGCCTGCCCCCGCGCAATGATCGCGCCGTCCTGGTCACAGGCCACCCAGCGGCTGGCAGTACCGCCAACGTCAATACCCAGATGCACCAATTGGCTCACGCCGGCACACCGGCGGCTATGAACTGGCGGGTTATTTCACGCGGATTGGTGATCATGGTCCCTACCACTACGGCGTGGGCTCCTGCTTCAAATGCCTGCCGCACCAGCGCTGGCGTGTTGTAGCGCCCCTCGGCAATAACCGGTATCGGCAAGCGGGTCGCAAGGGCTTCAACGAGGGCCAGATCAGGCTCCTGATTTGCTGATTGGGTTGCTGCAGTATAGCCCGACAGCGTGGTCGCAATATAGGTAGCGCCGCAATCGGTAGCCGCTCGCGCCTCTTCCAGATTGGACACGTCAGCAAACACTGGAACGCCCATTTCTTGTCGGATGCGGCGGATCAGTGCCAGTGCCGGCACACCATCGCGCGGCCGTGTCGTGCAATCGAGCCCGACAATATCTGCGCCAGCAGCCACCACGGCCTCGGCAGCAGCAAAGCTGGGCGTGATGTAAACCGGGTATTCATCCGAGAAGATCTTGTGAATGCCTATTACGGGCAGGCCCGCCGCCTTGACCGCGGCGATGTCGTCCGGCCCGTTCGCGCGGATAGCCACCGCGCCGCCATCGCGCGCAGCCAGAGCCATCGCCCCCATGAAGGCAGGACCATGCAGGGGGTTGTCGGCCCGCGCCTGGCAGGAGACGATCAACCCGCGAGGCAGGCTGATTGTCATTTGATGGCGCCGGAGGTCATGCCGGAAATGAACTGCTTGGAAAGCACGATATAGATCAGGATGATCGGTGCCGCTGACAGCGTCAACCCGGCAAACAACACACCCCAGTCGGTGGTGTACTCGCCCATGAACGTCGTCAGACCCTGTGGCAACGTCTTGAGCGCATCGTTCTGGATAAACACCAGCGGGAAGAAAAAGTCGTTCCAGATCGGCACCACATTCTGGATGCCGGCAATCACCATCGCGGGCCGAACCAGCGGCAGCATGATCGACCACATGATACGCGCTTCGCTCGCCCCATCCATTCGCGCCGCATCTTCGAGTTCATTGGGCAGCGTGCGGATAAAGCCGGTCATGATGAACACGGTCGATGGCAGACCCATCGCCGTATAGACGAAGATCAGCGACAACTGGTTGTTCAGAATACCCAGATCGCGCATCAACATGAACAGCGGGATGATGGCCAGTTTGAGTGGTAATGTCAGCCCGGCAATAAAGAACATCAGGATGAAGCCAGCGCCCCAGAACCGGTAGCGAGCCAGCGCATAGGCGGCCATTGTGCCCAGCGTCAGGATCAACGCCATCGAGGCACCAGTCACCACGAATGAGTTGAACAGGTAGCGCAGGAAATTGGTCTGCGTCCAAATCTTTATGAAGTTCACCAGATTGCCGAAATCCGGCACGCTGAATGGTGACTTGAATATCTCCGGCGTCGACTTGAAGGCCGAGAACACCATGATCAGGATCGGCACGAGCATGATGAACGTGTTGGCCACAAGAATGATCTGGATCAGGCCGTCGCGGCCCAACATCCCCAGAATGCCCTTGCGGTCCTGATAATTGGTGGCTGCCACGCTCATAGCTGGATCTCCCGGGCACGCAGTCGGACGGTGACCACACTGGCAACAGCGGCGATGAAGATGAAGATCAGCACGGCAAGCGCACTACCCAGGCCGAAGTCCTGTTGGCCGGACGACACATTGCCGAACGCCGTGCGGTAGAAATACAGCCCCAGCACGTCAGTCGAGCCATAGGGCGAACCATCCAGCCCGGCCATGATGTAGGGGAGCTCGAACCAGTTGAAAGCGCCCACAAACAGCAGCACGAACACCACCGTGGCACTCGGCGCCACCAGCGGCCAGACGATCTTGGTGATCTTGACCCATTCGCTGCGCGTCTCCATGCGCACGGCATCGAGCATTTCGGTGGGAATGCGCTGCATGCCAGCCAGGAATACCAGCGTGGGAAAGCCGAGCATGTGCCAGGCATTGGCAATGATCAGTCCCCATAGCGCCGTGGATTCCTGACCCAGCCAGGGCTGCGCCAGTTCCGGCAGCCCGACCCCGCGCAGCGTAATGTTGAACACCCCGAAAAGCGGGTGCATGAACAGCTTGAACAGATAGCCGACGATGATGGTCGACAGCACTACCGGCAGGAAAACGGCGACGCGGTGAAAACGGGCGCCGGGCAGCTCGCGCCACAGCGCATAGGCGAGAAAGAATCCCAACCCGTTCTGCAGCACCATCAGGGCAATAAACACCTGAATATTGTGCGCGAATGCGTTGCGGGTCCAGCTGGCATAAGGCTCGACGAACAGGACCTGGTGGAAATTGGCCAGCCCGACAAACTCGCCGCGCAACAGGCCCTGCCAGTCAAAAAAGGCAAAGGTGAAGGCCGACACAATTGGATAAACAACGAACAGCGCGACGAACGCCATTGGCGGGACGATCAACGCCGTGATCCACAGTCCACGTCCGGTCATGCGCAGTTTGGGCATATTCGCTGCAGCTCCAGTGAGGGCATATGCCCTCCCCCACGCGGGGAGAGGGCGAGTTGTGAAAAGCCAGACTTACTTCTGGAACGGTTCGTACCAGGTCGCCAGACCTTCGGTCAGTGCAACGCCGATCTCTTCAGGCGTGACCTGATCAGCCATCAGCTTCTGCACTTCCGACTGCAGCAGCACGGAACCGGAAGGCTCACCGAAGCGGAAATGCACCAGCATGATGTAGGGGATCGACGACTTGTTGAGGTCGGCAACTTCCTGCAGCAGGGCATTGTCGAAGCTGACATTGGGGATAGGCGAAATGTTGTTGAGCGAATTGGCGAAAGCCTGCCCGAATTCCTGGCTCGCCAGGAAGTTCAGGAACTTCATCGAAGCTTCCTTGTTTTCGCCGGCAGCATTGGCCGCGTAGCCACCATCATAGAAGACGCCAACCAGCTTTTCATCGTCAGCCGACAGACCGGGCGCTGCGAACACGCCAAGATCCAGATCGGGGTTCTGACCCATGAAGTTGGCCAGCTCGAACGACCCACCGGCAAACATCGCCGCCATGCCCGAGCTGAACAGCTGCTGGCTTGATGCATAATCCAGACCGACAAAACCGTCCGGGAAGTATGCGCTGACTTCCTTGAGCTTGGTCAGTGCTTCGACATAGCGTGCATCGGTGAAGTCGGCATTGCCGGCAGCCAGGTCCTCATAGAAATCCTTGCCGATGATTGAAGACGTCAGCGCCGAAACGATGGTTTCGTTCTGCCAGGCGGTTGCTGTGCCATTGGCAAAAGCGAACATGCCGGCTTCTTTGACGGCCTCAGCGACGGCTATCATCTCGTCCCAGGTCTGAGGCTCAGACAAGCCAAGATCAGCGAAGATCTGCTTGTTGTACACAACCAGCATGGTCTGGGACGCAAATGGCACAGCGTAAAGCTTGCCATCGGCACGCACTGATTCCGCGGCCAGCGCTGCTTCAGGGAAATCGGACAGCGCTGGAATGGCGTCGGTGGTCAGTGCCTCGAGGTAGCCCGACGTTGCAACGTTTTCCAAACCGCCATAGGCGCGAACCATCATCAGGTCGGGGCCAGTACCACCAGCCAGAGCTGTCGCCAGAATGGTGTTGTAATTGGTAGCTTCGAAGGTCTCAAAATTGACCGTGATACCTGGGTTGGCCGCTTCGAAAGTATCGATAAAGCTCTCGTACTGAGCCTTGTCCTCCTGCCGCCAGCTCCAGAACGTCAGATCCTGGGCCAGACTTGGGCTGGCGATAACCGCAGCTGCCAGAGCCAGGCCGATGCGCATGGTATTTGCTCGCATTGTGCTAGTCCTCTCCTGTTTCGTATTGGTTGTTCGGATGATCATGCCCGCGTCTTAGACGGGTAACCGTCGGCCATCCTCGGCGGAAAAGTAATGTATCGCGGCGCCCTCGCAGTTCAGACGAACGGCAACATCGGGCTCATAAATATCGTTGGGGGCAGTGCGCACACCGACCAGCGTGCCCTCGGGCAGCCGCACGTAAACAAAGGCGTTCTCACCCAGATATTCGGTATAGACCACGCTGGCCGACACGCCCGGGCTGCTCAGATCACGGCTCAATTGCCAGGCGTCGGGTCGCACCCCGATTTTGAGCGGACCATCGCCGCCTGCGGGCAGTTCGTCGACGCTCAGGCTCTCGCCGCCATCAATCACCAACTGATTGCCTGTGCGCTGCACATCGACCAGCGACATCTTTGGAGAACCAATAAAGCTGGCGACAAACACATTTGCCGGCGTCTCATAGAGTTCGCGTGGCGTGCCGACCTGTTCGATGCGGCCAAGATTCATCACCACGATCTGGTCGGCCAGCGTCATGGCCTCGACCTGATCATGGGTCACATAGATCATCGTGCCGCCAATCTGGCGGTGCAGCCGGGCAATTTCCAGACGCACTTCAGACCGCAGCGCGGCGTCAAGATTGCTCAGTGGTTCATCAAGCAAAAACACTTCCGGCTTGCGCACCAGGGCGCGGCCGATAGCAACACGCTGTCGTTGCCCGCCGGAAAGCTCGCGCGGTTTACGCTTGAGCAGTTCGTTGAGCCGCAGCATTCGCGCAGCCTCGGCAATCCGCGCCTCGACCTCGTCCTTGGTCAGTCCCATCAGGCGCGCACCGAAGGCCATATTCTCATACACATCCATATGCGGATAAAGCGCATAGGACTGGAACACCATGGCAATGCCCCGCTGGGACGGATGCACATTGTTCATCTGCCGGCCATTGAGCACGAACTCGCCGTCAGAAATCGGGTCGAGCCCGGCAATCAGACGCAACAGGGTCGACTTGCCACACCCCGAGGGCCCCACAAACACGACGAACTCGCGATCGCCGATCTCGAGATCAATGCCGTGCAACACATCCGTGTCATTGAAGCGCTTCTTGATGCCGCGGAGCGATAGTTGAGCCAAGATGCCTTCTCCGAATTATTGGGGGACGCGCAGCACGCGACCACACTGACCGCCCAAATGCGAGCCGCCAATTTTGGAATACTAAATTCCAATAATTTGCCATGTCAAGAATATATGATCACAATCGAACGTCAACGCCATAAGCGCAAACAGCCCACCTAAACCGTCGGGTCAGGCCTTGAGGACCGTCACGGCGGCTTCGCTGCGATGGATGTAGTCGTGTGAGTCTTCCTGGCGTCGCAGCAGCAGGATGAACAGCAGATCAATCAGCATCAATTGGGCATCACGCGATGTGATCGCCGACGAGCGAACCCGCTCCTCATCAGCCACGGTATAGAGATTGATATCTGCAATATCGAGCAAGGGGTTGGGCTGCAGTCCGGTAATGGAGATGACGGTCGCGCCCCGCGCCTTTGCCAATTCTGCGATCTTCACGATTTCCATGCTGGTGCCCGAATAGGACAGCGCCACCAGCAGATCCGAAGTGTTGAGCGTCGAGACATTGGCGATCTGGATATGATTGTCGCTGTCCAGCAGCACCGTCCGTCCCAGCTTGAGCAATTTGTACGAGAAATCGCGCGCCACCAGAGAGGACGCGCCGACACCTGCAAGCTGGATACGCCGGGCCTGAACCAGAATATCAAGCGCTTGGTCGATGGTTTGCTCCCCGTTGGCTGCCGAGGTCTCGCGCATCGACAGCAGCTTGCTGCCAATCAACTTTTGCATGATCGTCATATAGCTGTCGCTGGCGTCAATCGTGCCGTGAATGATACCAGCGGGCGCCTGCCACTCCTGCGCCTTGGCCTTGCTGACCGCCAGCTTGAGCTGCTGATAACCGCCATAACCCAGCTTCTGGCTGAACTTGACGACGCTGGACTGGCTGCGCCCCGTCGCCTTGGCCAACTCTGCTGAAGAAAGTCCCAGCATGCGCTCGGGATTGTCAATGATGAACTGCCCGATCTGTCGATCCGCCTGTGTCATGGCCTCGAGCTGGGCAGCAAGGATTTTCAGAATCGACATTTCTGGCTCCACGACTTCACAGCAGGCACAAACACAACGCTCAATCCCGACTTAGCGCACCTGGCTGCGTCCATCCATCCGCAACATCTTCATTTGCCGCCCGACAGGCCCAATGGGCGTAACGCCCGTCTAACAACCAGCATAATTTCGGAATATATTATTCCATGTTTCGTTGACATATGGAATACTCACTTTTAGCATCTGCGCGAATAGTGAGTGATGACAAATGGCAAAAAGCGCCCTCATTGCGGAACTGGGACACCTTGTCTCGGAGTCGCGCAATTCCGACACCATGCAGATCGACCTGATGTCGAGTCGGCAGATTCTCGATGCCATGAACGCACAGGATCGGGGCGTTCCCGCCGCGGTCGAAAAAGTCCTGCCCGAAACCGCCATAGCCGTGGATCGTATCGTCGAGGCGTTCAAGGCCGGCGGTCGTCTGATCTATATGGGGGCCGGCACCAGCGGACGGTTGGGTGTACTCGATGCATCGGAGTGCCCGCCCACTTTTGGCGTGCCGCAGGGCATGGTGGTAGGCTTGATCGCAGGTGGCGACCGCGCCCTGCGCTTCCCTATTGAAGGCGCCGAAGACAGCCCTGATGAAGGCCGCCAGGATTTGCAGCGCGTCAATCTTACCGACAAGGACGTCGTTGTCGGCATCGCCGTCAGCGGCCGCACGCCATACGTCATCGGCGGGTTGAACTATGCCAGTCAGGTAGGGGCCACTACGGTGGCGCTGTCCTGCAACCCCGACTCCGCCATTGCCCGGCTTGCTGACATTGCCATTTCCCCGGTCGTCGGCCCCGAGGCCGTCACCGGCTCGACGCGTCTCAAATCCGGTACGGCGCAAAAGCTCATCCTCAACATGCTGACGACAGCAAGCATGATCCGCATGGGCAAGACCTACCAAAACCTGATGGTGGATCTTTCGGTCAGCAATCAGAAGCTGGCCGCGCGTGCTACCCGAATTCTCGTCGAGGCCACTGGCTGCACGCCCGACCAGGCAGAGCACTACCTGGAGCTCAGTGAGTACAATGTAAAATTGGCGATCCTGATGGCGTTGACCGGCATGGAGCGCCCCGCGGCCGAATCCGCACTGCTCGAAGCAGACGGATTTCTTCGCCGCGCGGCCGGGGAAACCCATCCCAAATTGGCTGGCTGACCAGTCAACACGCCATGGCCACCAAACAGCCTCAGCACTGCGACGGCGAACTGCAACAGCAGTTCGACAGCGCCTTCACCCTGCTCGAGAGCGCCGTCGATAACGGCCGGATCCCCGGCGGTGTGCTAGGCGTGACCGATCTCAAACTCGGTCGCACCGCGCGCGCAACCGGCATGGCGGCACTAAAGCCCGACAAGCGGGAGATGCAGCTTGATACCTGGTTCGACCTCGCCTCGCTGACCAAGGTACTCTTTACCACACCGCGCATTCTGGCCCTGCATCACGCGGGCCGGATCGATCTTGATGCCCCCCTCACATCTGTCATTCCGGATCTGCACCAACAGGTGCCCGATGCGTGGCAACGACAGATCACGTTCCGCCAGTGTCTCGGGCACCAGACGGCCCTTCCCGGTGTGTTTCCGCTCTACACCTATGGTCTGGAACCGCAGCTGCTTCGACATTTCGTCCTGCAGCGTGATTGGCCTGCTGGTGCTGCGGGATATTCAGATATCAATTTCATCCTGCTCGGCATCGCCCTTGAACGTCTCGAGGGCAAGCCGATACGCGCCCAGGACCCCGGTCCGGGCTTTGCCTTTGCGGCCGACCCGCAACACGCCGCCGCGACTGAATACTGCCCATGGCGACAGCGTATCCTGTGTGGTGAAGTCCACGACGAAAACTGCGCGGCACTTGAGGGAGGCGGACATGCCGGTCTGTTCGGCCCCATCACCGCGGTCATGAACCAGGCCGAGGAATGGCTCCGGCGCGCTCAGACCGAGCATCCGATCGTGGGTCTAATGCGTCAGCCCCTTTCCGACACACGCACCCATGGCTGGGAGCGCGCGCATGTCGGCTGGTCCGGCGGCGACCGTACGTCCCCGGCAACCATCGGTCACACCGGCTTCACCGGCACTGGCCTATGGATCGATTTCGAGAACCAGCGCGCATGGTCTCTCCTCACCAATCGCGTTCACCCAAGCCGCCATGTCGACACCGGCATCGCTGAACTGCGCCGCGCCATTGGCGACGCTCTGAGCGCCGTTCGCTGAAGAACACCGCGAAGTCATCGCCCCAAGCCTGCTCCGGTGGAACTTCAGCCCGCCTTCTGGATTAAGTCGTGGCTCACGCTGCTCAGGCCCACAGATGACAATCTCATCCACATCGACCAATTTGCTGCCAAGACCGCATGATCATGCCGCCATCGCGTCACTGGCCTATACATCCGATGAGAATGATGGCTTCTCTCGCCGTCGCCGTGGCAAGGGCTTTCAGTACCGCGATGCGGCCGGCGACAGCATCACAGATCCGGGCACTGTTGAGCGCATTCAGGCGTTAGGCATTCCGCCAGCATGGACCAATGTCTGGATTTGCCCGGAACCATCAGGGCACCTGCAGGCGACAGGTTATGATGCGCGTGGCCGCAAGCAATATCGCTACCACCCGCGCTGGACCGAGGTCCGAGATGAAGCCAAATTCGCCGGCCTGGCCGAGTTTGCCCGCGCCCTTCCTGACCTCAGAGCCAGGGTGGAAACCGATCTTCGCCGTCGCAACCTGTCACAGGAGCGCGTCGTCGCCTCAGTGGTCTGGCTACTCGATCACACCATGATCCGTATCGGAAATGCCGCCTACTCCCGCGACAATAAAAGTTTTGGGCTCACTACCCTCCGAGACCGTCACGTCAATATTGAGGGCGACAAGCTTCGCTTCGTCTTTCGCGGCAAGGCCGGCAAAAGCTGGAACATTGACCTGATCGATCGTCGCATGGCGCGGCTGGTTCGCAGTACACAGGACCTGCCAGGCCAGAACCTGTTTCAATACCTCGACCCGGACGGCGACCGACATACCGTGCAGTCTCAGGACGTCAATGCCTATATACGGGAGGTAATCGGCGGAGATTTCACCGCCAAATATTTCCGTACGTGGGGTGGCACCACCCGGGCTCTATCCCTTTTTGGCAAGGCGCCTTTGCCGCAAACAAAACGCGAGCAGACTATTACCGCCAACGCATTGATTGATCAGGTGGCCAATCATCTGGGCAACACGCGCACCATCTGCCGCAAGTGCTATATTCACCCGCAAATCCCCACATCATGGTCAGCGGACACGCTGAGGAGCGAATTGGGCAACCGACGCATAAAGCAGCCGCCAACCGGCCTCGACGAAGAGGAGACGCTGACCATGCACTGGCTCAAGCGGCAAGCGAGTAGTTGAACCTCTGATGCCGCGTTTGGCATCTCATTGTCCACGGCGCATGATCAGCAAGGCCGTATTCAAAGTCCGCCTCCTAGCCCTCAACGTCTTTCCATAGGCGGTCTGCAATGATTGACCCAACCCCGACCGCGACCTACCGCATCCAGATGCGCGGCGGCACGCATTTTGCTGATATACAGAGCCGTCTCGATTACTTCTGCAAACTGGGCATTTCGCACCTTTACCTGTCGCCCATATTTGCTGCCAACGCTGGCTCTACTCACGGCTATGATGTCATCGACCCCACCGTGATCGAGGCAACTCTAGGTGGCCGTGACGGCTTCCAAGACCTAGCAAATGCCGCACACGCTAGTGGACTTGGCATCATTCTCGACATCGTACCCAATCACACCGCATTCAGCCTGGAAAATCCTTGGCTGCGCGACGTCTTGCAGCACGGGCAGGCGAGCCGCTACGCGTCGCATTTCGACATCAACTGGTCAGTGGGACCTTTGGCGCTGCCCTTCTTGCCCGAGCCCTTTGCAGCCATGCTTAATGCCGGTCGTTTCTCGGCCCAACATGGAAGTTGGGTGTTCGACGACGTCAAAATCCCCTTGGCCGCTGATGGGCCACAACAGGCCTCGTCGACCGAGGATCTCCTGGCCCTACACGCGCTCCAGCATTGGCGGCTCCGCCATTGGGAAACCGAGCGCGACAGCATCACCCATCGTCGCTTCTTCAACGTAACAGGCCTGATCGGCATGCGCGTAGAGGACGCTGAAGTCTTCCGCGACACCCACAGCCTGATTGTAGACTTGGTCAAGTCCGGCTACGTCGATGGTTTACGGGTCGACCATATCGACGGCCTGGTCGACCCCAAATCCTATCTCGACCGACTGGCCCGGAAACTGCCTGATACCCCAATTTGGGTCGAAAAAATCCTGGTCGGACAGGAGAGCCTCCCCGAGAACTGGCCGACCGCAGGAACCACGGGCTATGAAGCAGGCCGCCTGCTCGCGCGCCTGTTGACCCATCCAGATGCCATCGACACGCTGGATGATGCATGGCGCCAATCGACAGCCATCAGTGAGGATTTTTCGACGGCGCTATCGCAGGCCAAGACTGACATTTTGTTCAACGAACTTGCTGCCGAACTGCATCAGCTCATCGCACTAGGTACCGCAGCTTTGGCTGATGATCCCGATGTCGAAGCGGGCCCAGAGAGTCTACGAGAGGCAGTAATCGCCCTGCTCACCGGCATGTCGCGCTATCGCACCTATATCGACGATAATGGTGCCAATCCGCTGGATCACCAGTTGCTCGCGGACATTGCCGATAAAGCCCGCCCCGCCCTGCGCTCACCCCGCGTTCTCGATCACCTCATTCAGCACATGCTAACGCCAGCCAATGGGGAACACCGGGCGTTTGCTCTGCGCTTCCAACAGGTTTCAGGTGCCTTGCTGGCCAAGGCGCAGGAAGACACCGCAGGCTTCCGCTGGACGCGCTTTCTGGCGGGCAATGAGGTTGGTGCAGAGCCTGATGACATCACCGTCACTGACGCAGAAGCGAACATTTTCCTGGCTGCGCGTCGTCCATCGGACATGAATCTCACGTCAAGTCACGACACAAAACGCTCCGAAGATGCCCGCACGCGACTGGTCGCGATCAGCCATCACCCGGCAGAGTTTGCGCATCTGGTTCAACAGGCGCGTCAGTTCGCCCCAGAGGACGCCGTCACACCGGCATGGCAGTGGTACATCGCCCAATCCACCCTTGCCATCTGGGGTGCTGAGCCGCACGCATTGCAGCAGCGGCTCGCCGAGCATATTCGCAAGGCGATGCGCGAAGCCAAGCAGACTACGTTTTGGACGCGACCGGTCGACGCCATCGAAAACCCGGCCATCAACTTCGCTGCTGCGCTTTGTGAACACTGGCGAGACACCCGGCCCGTTGAGCTTGATGTCCTGCTTGCGACGGGAGATGCCCTGAGCCTCACTCAACTCGCCTTGAAGTGCTTGATGCCGGGCTTTCCCGATATTTACCGGGGCTGCGAGGCGCCCTATTACACCTTGACCGACCCCGACAGCCGCTTGCCGGTCGACTGGTCAAAACTTGAGAGCGTCGCCGAAACTACCGGCTTTGCCGGCGACAAGGCACGGCTGACCCGAACCCTGCTGAAGCTAAGAAAAATCGAACACGGCTTTTTCGCTAACGCCCGAGCTGAAGTAGCCACTGACACCAATCGAATCCGGTTCACGCGGGCAACGCCGGATCGCACCTTGGTGCTCGAACAGTCCCCGACGCCGGCAACAATAAAACCGGATCAGATCTGGCGCAGCACCTATGCCGGGCACACCCTGACCATTGGCTGGCAAGCTCAGTAGAGGTGCGAGAATCTTGTTAGGCTGTGCCTGATCCATCACCTTTTGTAGGTGAACGATGCGCCCGCCACTTCGCGATCCTGTGCCGGACCATATCGCCCAGGAGAACCCCGCGCCCCAGAATTGATCCTGGAGCTATAAGCGTGCTCAGACGCACGGCCTGAGTAGCAAAACGCGACTTGAACGCCTCAGCACCGCATAGAAAATCCACTACATGGTATCGATTTTCAAACGCCCACATAATGTAGTCGTTCATCAACAGCGTGCCAGGCGAAAGGCGTTCGAACGCCGGATCATAGGTTGTGACAAAGGCCATTAGACTACGGTGTTGTACGAAATTGACCGAGATCGCGACGATCAATCCATCTAGTTCGAGAACGAAGATGCGCAACACACCAGCCTGCGCCATGGCGTCGACCAACGCAGCGAGCGTCTTGTCTCCGGCCTCAAACAAAGCAGAGCTGTGCCCACGAGCATCCATCCACTGTCGCTTCAGCGCTGAGAGACGTTCCAGCACAGGTTCTACCGCTTCGTCCGCATCGAGCAGGCGAAAACGCAAATCCCCCAGCTCTGCCATGGACTTTTTGCCACGCCGGTAGTTCTGGCGAGGTTTCTTTGACTGGCTTTCAAACCAGGCGTTTCCTGTGGTCCACTCCCCGCTCACCCGGTGGCTGATTTCGCTGCGATGGTTGGGGACGAGTCGGACCACCCCGCCACGCCCAGACATCGCCTGCATCTGGGCCGTAGGCAAAAGGCGATTGATCAGGGCAATGTCAAAGCCGCCCGATGCGGTCAGTTGGTCCCACAACACGTGTAGTGCTTCTGGCGCATATCCCGGCGCGACAAGGACATCTTCATAGTCGCTATAGCTGTTGGCCGCCCATTCAAGGAACCGAAGCCCGCGCCGTTTCTGCACACAGAGTGGCATGATGGCTTCAAGTCGGTCCCCATTCCAGACCACACCGATGCGCAACTCCCAAAGGTCGACATCCGAAAGATTGTGCCACCAGCCAGAAATCCATGCATGACTCTGAAATATCAGCCCGTCGGTCCGAGACCACAAAGCATCCCAGGCAGGGCCGATCTCAGCCAGCCGCGCAGCGTCGGTCACTACCTCGATGGTTTCAGCGCGAACCAGCCCGTTCGGCGCATGCAAATTCACGGCTGACCGCCCTTGATCGGCGCTTCAGCTCGTGGGCGCCGGAAGCGCCGGAAAATGACCCTGCCCATCTTTTTGAGCGGTAGGATGTAGAGACCGAATAACGACTGGTATTCATGAGCATCACGATCCATCAGCCCGAACTTGAATTCCTCGTCCGGCTCGGGGACGTACAGAGTGCCGAACATCCTGTCCCAGAATGAAAACAGCAGGCCGTAATTCTTGTCGTAGTGCCGCGGATCGACACTGTGATGCAACTGGTGCCAGTGCGGGCACAACACGACATTGTTCAGCGGTCCAAACGATATCTTGAGATGGGTGTGACGAACAAAATCCATCATCAGAATGTTGCGGATCACATAGACATTAATGCCAAAAATGGTCACCTCGACCGGGTCCAGCGCGACCAGGGTCCAGATGCCGAAGGCAATGCCGGGGATGACACCGTCCCACATACGGTTCATCAGATCGTCCAAGGGATGCACGCGGTCCTTGGTTATTCCCACCATGACTTCGGCTGAGTGGTGAACCTTGTGCAACTCCCAGAGCACCGGAAACCGGTGCTGGGCTGCGTGGTACAGATAGTAGGATATGTCATAGGCCAGCAGCATGGTGATCGTGAAGACGATGACCACGACAGGTCCGGGGGCATCGCCCAGAACCGGCGCATGAATGTCCAGCAGCGCGCCGAGTCCCTGATTGGTGGCGAACGCGACAGCGGAAACGAAGATCACACCCGATGGAATGAGCAGAAATGGCATCAGCAACCGCTTGGTGATCCAGAAAAGTGCGTCTGCGCGCGCCGATGGATGTAGGATTACTTCTTTGGGAAGGGCAAACTCGAAGAAGTCAGCAAAAGACTTCTTTTCGACCGTACGCCAATAGGCCCACAACGCACTCCCTAGTGCCGTGAGGAGCAACAAACCGGCAGTGGCCAAATTCTCGACGGTGAGCTTGTCCATCACCTTGGCAAGGAACTCATTGATCATTTCAACACCGTCTCCCGAATGGCTTTGCAGGACATCGACAGGCGGCGTTTGAACACCACTTGTGACCCGTTCTCAATGCCAGATCAGGCAGCCCAAGACCCCTTAATTACTAAAGCTTAGTTAATGGTCGAGAACACGCAGAAAGGATTGAACACCGGCGCTATCGACTTCGCCACGCCAGCAAATTCGCGCTGCCGGCACCTTCACGCCGAAGCCCTGCGAAACCCAGCCACCCTGCCCCGGTGCATCCCCACCTGACTGGATTGTAATGGCATCATTGGGCAGCTCAATTCGCAGCAATGCCAGGCCACCACGGCTCACTGTCACTACCTTTCCGACCTGTTGGCTAACCAGCCCAGGCGCCAGCTGAAAAACAATCTCGGCCTGCTGCGGCGTACCGATCAGTCGGTCAGTAATGACTATCGCCTGACCATCTCGCAGCACCTCGCGGCGGTGTCGCGCGCCGAACCGGCGTTCATAGCCATTATGTTCGGCGATCAGTGACCAATCCGTACCCGTGTGGCTCTCGACAAGCCAAGCTCGGGCCTTGTGTGACCAATTGAACGCCCCGGACATGACACTCTGGCTCTGCTGACCAAGGTTGAGCGTATTGTGGGCAGGTGTCGACCGGAACCAGTCTCGCCACGCCCCACCTGACCCATAGAGATACGTCCCCGGATCAACCAGTACCGGCTGCCCATCAACGTCCAGAGTAATGGCCAGAGCGTCAGCATGGCCATGCGCGGCGATCGACAAATAACCCAAAGGCCCATGATCGAAGCGCAACACTGCTGCGTGGTTCGCCATCTCTCCACGCCACACAGAGAGACCGCCAGCAGAAAAAACCCGCAACCCATCAGGTGGCGAGAATACATCCGCCGGACGGCCAAACACCAGAGCCCGGAAGTCGTCAGCGCGATACCAACCGCTTTTGCGATCCACAAAGCTGGCAATGACTGAGGCAACTGAGGCCAGATAACTGGCTTCCTCGCCAAGGCTCACAACACGCCCTTCATCATTGTCGCCATATTCCCCATTGAGCCCGATCCAGCCGATAAAATCAGCAAACGCTCGCAGCCTCTCCAGCGCTCTGGCGGGCAGTTCTGTGCCCGCATCCCGCTCAGCCATCGCAGCAGTCAGGACCAGTTCTGCAGTGAATGCAGCATAGGTTGGCGTTTGCTCGGCACCTGCGCCATCAGGCAGAATCTGCTTTTCAAGTTCACCCAGCAGATGCGTCCAAGCCCACCCAGTGCTTCTCCCCAATGCCCGCTCTATCAGAACTTCACCTGCCAGCTCCGCTACCAAATGATTGTTGGCCGAGGAGAAATGGGAGGGAAACCGCGGTAGCCAGAAAGCGCTAGCCGATAGGATGTCCCCCGCTTTCTCTCGCACACCAGAACTTAGTCGATCTCCGATCAAACTCAGCGTCAGAATGATGCTGATCGCGCGCAGTGCGACCTCAATCCCTGACGCCCAACCGACGCCGCCAAAAGGCGGGTTTGCCTCGTACCAGCTTGTGAGAACGGTCTCGATCGTGTCCAGACTCTGGGCATCCTCTTCCAGCACATGCTGCGCCGCCAGAACGGGCAGGAACTGCAGCCTGTTGATTTCCCAAACGTATTTGATATCGCCCCTGCCGCTGCGATGACGGTAATCGATCGCGAAAGCATACTGGTCGCTTTTGGGCCAATGGGTTTGCGTTATTGGATCAAGCCGCCATAGATCGGCAGAAAATCCTATGTCGGCTGGGCGTTGAGGCCAGTTGGCTCCCAGTGCCGAATAATGGCCCGCCAAAATGTCACTGGTAGCTTGCGTGATTGCCTGTCGCTGCGCTGGCGTGGCCGCAAGGACCCGCCCTTTCAACCTTGGCATTACCGGATGTAGGCGCGCGCCCTTGTATCGCGACCATCCCTGATGGAGGTGCCTTGAAGTGAACTTACGGCTCTTCTCGACCACCCGATGCAGTATCTCGGCGGCGTCCATGCTGCGCAGGCGATTGATGTACCAGGATAGCGTCATCGGATGTCCGGTGTTTCAACCGTCATACACCAAAAGCCCAGAAATCTGCCTCATCGGCGCTACGTTTTCGCAGTCATGGGTTAACATCACGCGAGGTCCACAGGAGTGCAGCCATGAAACGTGTTGGGTTGGTGTTGATCGCAAGTATTGCGCTGACGGGCTTCAGCCGGGCAGAGCCGCTTCAACTCGCCCGCGGTGTGGGCGTACACGATTGGCTCAATTGGGCGCCCGTCACTGCAGATGGCACCTATCGCTGGCCCCCCTATCGCGACCAGGAGGAATGGCTGGCGGGGGCGCGCCCGCTCAGCGACTGGCCGCCGGGAGACCAGTTCGAACGCATCCACGCAATGGGTTTTGACTTCGTCCGTCTTACCGTCGACCCGGGTCCGCTCTTGGCCACTGAGGGGGCATTTCGAGAGGAAGCTCTGAGCATTCTGGCGTCCGCCGTTCGCACGGTCACCGCTTCAGGGCTCAAGGTCGTCTTCAACCTCCACGGCGTCAGCCAGATACCCCGATACGGAATGGAGATGATTTATGGCGGCTCCGGTAGTGAGGGCGTCGCTACCTATCGGGCAATGGTGACCGATGTGGCCGCGATGCTAGTTGATGTCGGCACGGAAAATGTCGCATTGGAGCCCTACAATGAGCCAGCCTACTATCCTTGCGACGACAGCGGGACCGGGGATTGGCAGCAGATCATGGCCGATACTGTGGCCGACATCCGGGCAATCAGTACCAGAATGACCGTGATAGCGACCGGCGCTTGTGGCGGCAGCATCACCGGGTTGACTGACCTTGACCCTTCGTTTGACGACCCCAACCTGCTCTACAGCTTCCACATGTACGAGCCTCACAGTTTCACGCATCAGCGTGCTGAAGCCCCCGAGGACTTTAGCGCCGGACTGCCATGGCCCTCTTCTGCCGGAAACCTCGATCTGGCACTGGAAACACTGCGCGCCCATATGGACGCGGCCGGCGTCGACCTCGCGCGGAAGGCCAGTAACATGATCATGTTTCAGGCCACTGCCGCCCAGTACTTTCTTGAAGGCTGGGGACAGACCCAGCTTGAAGCGCGCATAGGTGAAGCGGTCGACTGGGCGCAGGACAACGACATCGCCGAATCGCGTTTGTTCATGGGCGAATTTGGCACCATTCTGATGACACCCGATGGTCGCATGGGGGCCTTCAACGCTGACCGGCTTCGCTACCTCGCAGCCGTCCGCCAGCAGGCCGAAACCTACGGATTTGCCTGGTCGGTGTGGGAGTATTCAAATCCCTATGGCATGTCTGTGATCTTGCCGATCGGACCCGCCATGCCAGATACCCAGATGCTACATTCGCTGGGCATGCCTCCCGCTCAATAGCGACCAATATCGAGCCGTTGGTCAATGAACGCGCGTTTCCCGCTACGACCCGCTACTATCTGCGATACAGGCTGCGGTCTGAAACGCAATCGGTTCTGACTGGTACGCGTGAGGTCAGCCGCCATACGCGCCGCATCTTCCGGCCCGCCTTCTCCCGTTGTGACGTAGCGGATCACCACGTCCCCCGGTGTATCCTGATAGAACTGGAACTCCGATATCCCCGCGAAAAACCGCGGATCTTCCGGCGTTAGGTCGGTGGTGACCACGCGCGTCCCCTCATCAGTGACGAGATAATTGGGCTTTCGGCGCGGCGTCAGATCGCAAACCTGCATTCTCTGACCATTGCTGGCGTTAGGCAGTTGGACAAGTCGCGCATAATCCCCCGTCTCATAGCGAATGAAGGGCATGCCAGTGGACAGAAAACCGGTCCCAATCAGGCGTCCTTCCTTGCCGAGCTCGGTTACGGGATCACCCGCTTCATTGACCAGCTCCGCAAGCCCATAGATCGGGTTGAATTCGTACACACCCGGCGCACCCGCAACTTCTGCCGCGAACAACACCTTCTCGCTCAGGCCATAAAAACAGGAGAACTCGGGATTGCCCAATGTCTGGATGATGAAGCTGCGCTGGTGGTCGAATATTGGTTCGGAGATAGGCATAATGCCCTTGATCGGTCGTTTGGGGGTGCGGCCAAGCACCCGCATCTGCCGACAAAACAGTTCAATCGCCGACGGATACCCATAAATATACTGCAGACCGCGAGCATCGATCAGATCGAGATATTGCGCAGCGTCTTGCTCGGTCAAAGGATAGACTGAAAGGCGCATCTCACGCAGCGCGGGGTCCCAGTCATGGATTTTGCGACCATTGGGGTCCAGTGCAAAGCCCCGCAAACAGACCCGCGCATCGTTTTCGGAAAACCCGATGCGCGACCACACATCGTAGACATAGGCCATCTCACGAGTGCTGCGATCCTTGTCGAGATAAAAGCCGAACGGCGTTTCGGCATTCGACCCACTTGTTTCGCCCCAATCCACGTCACTCAGCGGCACCGCAAGTGCGTCCTTGCCTGCAGAACGCAGTGCCACCTTGTCAAAGATAGGCATCTTACTCAGATCGGCCAGCTCAAGCACATTTGCGTCAAACTCAGCGCCAAACGTGCGGGCAATGAGGTCTCGGTAGAAAGGGCTGCCGGCCTGCGCTTTAACAAATAGCGCACGTAAGGCGGCCAATTGCGCCTCAGCCGCAAATTTCGGATCTGCTTCAGCCCGTGCAACCCTCTCACGCTCCCGCAGGTACGTTCGGCCGAATTTGAGCTTTGCCGGCACTAGCCCCATGAGCGGACGAAGGCCTTGCCGCAAAAATTTCGGGCTGCGGACATATGCTCCGCGGGCGCGATCCAGCCAGCTCATTTCTCCCCCGCGATCTTCGTGCGCGCCGCTGCAATCCAGACCTCGCAGATGGCCTGCGCAAATGGCGCCAGATCCAGTTGCTGACGGTGAAACATCCGCGCATTCTTACCCAGTTCGGCGCGCAGTTCCGGATCGCTGACCAGCCGGTTCAAGGCCAGGGCCAAAGCCCCGACATCGCCCGGCGGCACCAGTAGCCCAGTCTTTTCGTCCACAATGATATCTGTCACTGCGCCCACCGGCGTGGCGACAACCGCTAGACCCGCCGCCATTCCCTCGATCACCGATACTGGAAGGTTCTCCGCAAACGAGGGAAGGACAAGAATATCAGCTGAAGCAATCAACTGTGCCACTTCTGTTGGGCCGACCCAGCCCGGAAAAGCGACGCGTTGCGATAGCCCTAACGAAGCGGACTGATTGCGCGCAGCATCAACGGATCCGTCACCGGCAACCGTTGCTCGCCAGCGGTCATCTTCAGCCATCGCGCTCAGCGCGGCCAGCAGTTGTGGCACACCCTTGCGCTCTCCAATCCGGCCCAGAAACAGAATATGGACGCTCTCGCCACCGCCCCTCTGTGCAAGCGCCGGCACTCCCGTCGCATTGGCAATGATGGTGATTTTGTCGGCAACGCCAGGGGCACGGCCGGCGATGAATTCGCGCCACACGCTGCCAAGCACCACCACCTGGGCAGCACGCTCAAACATGTTCTCAATTGAGCGGCTCAACAGTCGGCCCGCACCTTCCCAGAACTCTTGGTACTCCGCACCATGAAGGTGCAGAACATATGGAATGGTCATTAGGCGCGCGCAGTTGGCAATCACCAGCTTGCGATAGGTGCTGCCGTCGCTAGCAAGATTGATGTGAACCACATCGACTCTTCCCCTGAGGCGCGCAGCAATCATCCGCAAACAAAAAAACAGCGCGTAGAACGGTGAGAGCAGGACCGACCCCGCCCCCCGGCTTGCCACAAACTGAGCGCGGACTTCGGGCCTGTCCTCGCGCGCCAATTGGGCCTTCAGAGTCGCCATGACGCGATCAACACCGCCCTGTCCGGTTGCGGCAGAGGGCGTGGCGACCATGACGTGAACGGTTGGTTTGACGGTGGGGCGTTGCAGCATGATGCTCTTGGTTAGCCCAGTCAGGCACAACACAAAAGCAAAGGATGTTGGGAAGGTTTACGCGCACAGCGTTTGATCAAATTGCCCGCGTTCACGCTATGTGGGTTTTATGCTGGTCCCTCAAGTAGCGGAGCGCTAAGCCTGAACAAACCGAACTTCCGGAAACGCGCTTTTGCTCCTACGTTCAACGCTCATCTATGCGCCTGCGATCTTGCTGACGCGAATGTCCGCATTGCTGCTGATTGCCGTAGCGACCCGCTTGATCGATCAGACGGAGTTTGGTCTGCTCACGCTGGTGGTAACGATCGGCGAAATGACCGACGTTGCCGTGACCAATTGGCTGCGGATCTCATTGCTCCGACTGGGTGGCAAGAAGGACGTTAGCCGAGGCAGCCTGTTTCTGGCCGCGCGTGTAATGGTCTTGACCACTTTATTGGCGCTGGCTGTATCCGCAGCGGCATCAACACTGGTCGCGCCTGATCGCTGGATCGAGTTTGCCTTGGCTGTTGGCGGTTATCTGATCGCTGGCGCAATTGGGCGATTTGCGCTGACCGTACTGCAAATGCAGCAACGCCATTCGACGTACAGTATGCTCGAATTTCTGCGGGCAGTTCTGCAATTGGCGTTGCCGCTCCTGGCCATCTACATCTTGCCTGGCTCGTTCCTGTCGATCTCGCTCGGTTCCAGTCTGGGTGTCCTGATCGCCGGACTCATCGCGGGCACCATTGCCTGGAGCAAGGTTGTTGCGGGCCCTGCTCGCTTCAGCCAACGCGAGTTCTTCGCCTTTGGCGTGCCCCTCGTAGTCATTGCTCTGGTGGGGTTCGGGCTGAACAATGCCGAGCGGCTCTTTCTGAACGCCTACTATAATGCAGGTTCCGTTGCGATCTTTGCTGCCGCCTATGCCTTGGCCCGTCAGCCAATCGATATGGTCGCCAATGCCATCAATATGGGCGCATTCCCCGAAATCGTTGGCAGGTTCGACTCTGAAGGAGCCACATCCGCGGCAGCGCTGCTATCCAATCTCATGGCGCTGATGATCCGGCTGTGTTTGCCGGTAGCGGCCCTTCTGGTGGCCCTGGGCCCCGAAATTACCAGCGTGGTACTGCCCGTGCAGTATCACGGCCATGTCGACCAACTGTTTCTAGTCATTGCTTTTTCCGTCTTGTGCGCCAACCTTACCAGCTTCGTCTACGGCGCAGTTGTGCACGCTCACAAGAAGCCGTGGCTGCTGGTTTGGGCAAATGGCGCCGGGTCAATTGGCACTATCGGACTGTCGCTACTGCTGATCCCGACTATGGCAGAAACCGGCGCCGCACTAGCTCTGGCCGGCGGCACATTATCGAGCCTCGCGGTCTGCGCTGCCATCAGTCAGAAGCTGACAGCAATTCCCCTCCCGCTGCGCGACATCTTCTTCTCGATAGGGATCGCTGCGATAACGGGCGTGACAGCAAAGCTGTCCAGCGTCGCTTTTGCGCAAGCCCCCGACCTCGTTCAGCTGGCAGTCGGGGCGGTGGTTGGTGGTCTCACGTTCCTGGCGCTTAACGGACTGATCCACCCGACTGAAACCCGGGCCCTCGCCCAGCGTGCATGCAGGCGCCTTGGCATCGCCTAAAGCTCAGGCGGATTGCGCCGAGCCTGCTGAAATTCTCGCCAAAGCAGTGCTATGTAGGCCGTATTGGTCTCGTAGTACCGACGCCACAAGCGCCGCGGCTCCTGAGCAACACGAAACAGCCATTCCAGGCCAGCACGTTGGATGAAAACGGGCGCGCGAGAAACCTTGCCCCCATAGACGTCAAAGCTCCCGCCCACCCCCATCACAAAGCTGGGCAGCAGCGCCTCACGATGTCGCTTGAGGAAACGCTCCTTGTGAGGCGTCGGCAGCGCGACAAACAGACAGTCAGCGCCTGAAGCATTGATAGTGGCAACAATGCCAGCTTCTTCACCCTGATCGAAATACCCGTTCTGTAAGCCGGCAATCTCCAGTGTGGGATAATCGCGCGCGAGGGTCGCCCGAACGGCATCCAGTACGTTTTGCTCTGCACCGAACAGGAAGGGTCGATAGGCCCTGCGGGCACATAGCGCAAACATCTCTGTCATCACGTCCACACCGGCCACGCGTTCATTCAGCGCAACGCCCAGTAGGCGCGCGCCCCACAGCACGCCGGCCCCGTCGACATTGATGACGTCGGCGGTGGAGACATCCTCACGCAGTTCAGCGTTCTTGCCCATGTTCACCAGCTTGGCGACGTTGACCACGGTGTGCAGCAATGGACGGTGCGTCCGCATGGCTTCATCGGCTAGGTCCAGCGTCTCCGCCATGCTCAGATCGTGCATTGGCGCGCCCAGAAATCCCCGGCGCCGATCCGCCAGCAAGGGGTGGGTGGACCAGTCGTCAAACTCCATATTTAGGCTGCCTTGTCTGTGCTGCGGCGGCGCGGCCGCGTCATGCTGTTGCGCCCCTCAATGCGGGCATCGGTCCGGCGCGCTTTGCGCCAGGTCCAGAGCCCACGCGTATCCACCAGCTTCTTCTCAGTAAGCGCTGCGGGATCAATCAGGCTGAAATGACGATGATCGACCAGCAATACGACAATGTCGGCTTGGTCGATCGCCGTCAGGGCATCCGTGAATTCCACGCCGATACCCTGCAGTGGTTTGGGCAATTCCTTGGCATGTGGTTCAGCTGCAAGAATCCGCACATTGGGCAATTCCGTCAGCAGCCGGACCACATCGACGGCGGGGCTTTCGCGCATATCGTCGATATTGGGCTTGAAGCTCAACCCCAGGCAGGCAATGGTCTGCGCCTTGTGGGGGTCCAGAAGCATTTCCACGTCGCGAACGACGCTGTGTGGACGATCGGAATTGATTCGCCGGGCCGTCTGCATCATCGCCGTGCTGTCGGGGACCGCGTTGATGATGAAATAGGGGTCGACCGCAATACAGTGACCGCCCACACCTGGTCCAGGATTGAGGATGTTGACGCGAGGGTGCTTGTTGGCCAGCTCGATGACTTCCCAGACATTGAGCCCGAGCTGCTGGCAAACGCCTGAGAGCTCATTGGCGAAACCGATATTTACGTCGCGGAACGCATTTTCCGTCAGTTTGACCAATTCAGCGCTTTCCGCGCTGGTGATGTAGAGGTCGCCTGCAACAAAACTGGTATAAAGCCCGACCGCACGCTGTGCCGAAGCATTGGACAATCCGCCTATGGAGCGATCATTGTCCACAAGTTCGCTGAGCACCTTTCCAGGCAGAACGCGCTCTGGTGAATACGCGACCAGTACGTCGGCGTCTTCGCCAAACAGATGCGGAAACTTCAAATCCGGCCGCAGTTCGGCCAGCAGCATGGTCATATTACGGGTCGTGCCAACTGGTGACGTCGACTCCAGAATTATCAGATCGCCACGCTTGAGGACCGGCGCCAGGCTGCGCGCTGCAGCCATGACAAAGCTGAGATCAGGAGTGTGATCATCCGCGAACGGCGTAGGCACAGCGATGATATGTGCATCGGCTGGCTGCGGCTTCGAATACGCCTTGAGTTTGCCGGTCTCGACCATTTTCTGGATCAAGCCATCCAGCTCGGGCTCGACGATATGGATCTCGCCCCGATTGACCTTGGCAACCACGTCCTCGTTGACGTCGACACCGAGCACATCCAACCCGCTTTTGGCGAAGATGGCGCAAGTTGGAAGGCCGATATAGCCCATCCCGATGACCGAAACGGTACGAATGTCAGTCATAGCGCAAAAGCTCCTCAAGAATACGAGCGCTCGCTCGTCCATCCCCGTAGGGATTGTGTTGCTCTGACATCCCGCGATAGGCCGCCGGGTCATCAAGCAGACGGTTTGCATTGGAGAGGATCAAATCGACCTGCGTGCCGACCAGGCGTGCCGTGCCAGCCGCAACACCCTCGGGGCGTTCAGTATTGTCGCGCAGCACAAGCACGGGCTTGCCCAGTGAGGGGGCCTCTTCCTGCACACCGCCGCTATCGGTCAGCACCAGATAGCTCTGCTTCTGCAGATACAGAAACGGCAGATAGTCCTGCGGTTCAATGAGGAATACATTGGGAACACCGCCCAGTTGCGCTTCGACAACGCGGCGCACATTGGGATTGGGGTGGACCGGATAGACAATTTGCACGTCGCCGCGCGTCGCCAGGACCTTGAGCGCGGTACAGATCCGTTCAATGCCCCCCTCATGATTCTCGCGACGGTGGCCCGTCACCAGAATCAACTTTTTGCCAACTTCCAGAAACGGGAAACCTGCCGCGAGTCCGGCATTCATCGATTTGTCGGTGTCGACCTGATCTGAAAAATGCAGCAGCGTGTCGATCACCGTGTTTCCGGTCACAAAGATGCGGCCGGCGTCCTTGCCTTCCGCCAGCAGATTGGCGCGCGCCTCCGTTGTCGGCGCAAAGTGCCAGGTGGCGATGTCACCAGCGATCCGCCTGTTCAACTCTTCCGGAAATGGCGAGTCTATATTGTGGCTACGCAGCCCAGCCTCGACATGTGCAACGGGGATACGCTTGTAGAACGCTGCAAGCGCTGCAGCCATGGCTGTCGTGGTATCGCCCTGCACCATTACGATGTCAGGTTTGGATTGCTCCAGCACAGTCTCCATGCCGACCAGGACCTTGTTGGTCACATCGAACAGACTTTGCCCCGGCCGCATGGCATCCAAATCATAGTGGACCGGCATGCCCGTCAACTTGATGACCTGGTCGACCATTTCGCGATGTTGGGCGGTTACGCAAATTTCGGTGACCAAATCGGGACGGGCCAACGCCGCACGGGCCACGGGGAAGCACTTCAATGCTTCCGGCCGTGTCCCAAACACAATCAGAAGCTTCTTCTTTTCCAGAAATGGCTGCGATATGAAATTCATGTCCGTCCTCGCCGAAGTCGCGGCAAGAATCCTTTACCGCCAACCACCTATATCGTGATAGCCAGCAGTTGAATGTGAACTATTTACGCATGGTTAACTCGCTCGACCGTTTACTTTGTTTCATCTAAATCATTGATTCAGATGGAAATAACGAAGAAAAATCCGTTATGCGAGTGAATACTTCGAACAATTTGAATAAAATTGTAATTATATTGAGCCGCGAGGAAACGCGGCTCTGGCAGGTTAACCTGTTGGAACGCCTCACATCTGCAGGACATCTCATTGATATCCAACACGTCGACGTCCCTGGCAGATCGCGCCACACGCCTGACCCGATACTCGCCCTTGAGAGCCTGCGCTTCGGCAAATGTTTGGCAACAAAGGTGACCCCGCCCGCCCCATCACAAGATCCGACCGCCGCGAAACTGGTCATCGACCTATCAGGACGTCTCGGCGTCGCATCCGCCCCGGCGCTGCGCGTGACCTTTGAGGGGCAGCCTGATTTTGCCGATGGTCTGACCCAAATGCTGGCCAATAAAGTTCAGCCAGTCCTGACCACAACTCTGGATGGCCAGACTGTCGGGGTCGCCCGCCCAATGCTCTCAGATTGGCTTTGGCTGAGCCGCGCTAGCGATGACGTCCTGTCGGGAGCCATTTCATTGCTTGAGCAAAGCGTGGCGCGTTTCTTTGCTGACGCGTTGACACCCGTGGAGCCGCCGGCGCCGTCATTCCCTGTTGTGGGATTTTGGCGTCACTACTTACCGAGCCTCACTCGCTCTGCCGCCACTCGCGCCTTGGAAAGGCTCAGCACCAGGCGTCCGTTCTACTGGCAGGTAGCCTATCGGACCGTGCAACATGCTGGCATTGCCACAACCGCAGCGGTGGACGGCCCCGAATTCACGACCCTGGCCGACGATGGACAGCGCTTCTATGCCGACCCCTTCGTCGTCGAGCATCAGGGCGAGGAATTTCTGTTCGTCGAGGAGTACCCTTATGCGACCGGCAAGGGTGTAATTTCGGTTGCCAAGATTGCCCGCGACGGTCAGGCCAGCGTGCCGCGCTGCGTGCTCGAGGAGCCCTACCACCTCTCATATCCTCAGGTTTTCCGGCATGACGGCGAGACGTTCATGCTTCCCGAAAGCGGTGGTGCTGGACGGCTTGTTCTATATCGAGCCAGTTCATTCCCGGATCATTGGGTGCAGGACACCATCCTGATAGCAGACAGGGATATTAACGACGCAACCCTGCTTCACCGCGACGGCCAGTTTTGGCTGTTCGGCACCGAAAGGCGTGGCGCCGGCGGTCCGTCAGACACCATGGTTGTATTTTCCGCCCCGACGTTGCGCGGCCCTTGGAGCCCGCACAAACTCAACCCGATTGCCATCGATAGCGCCGCCGCGCGCCCTGGCGGCGCCTTTATCGATTGTGACGGCCGCACTTTCCTGCCAGTCCAGAATGGCCAGAAAACCTACGGCGGTGGCTTGGGCCTAATGGAACTGCTGCGGGTCGACGATGAAGCGGTGGTGTTCGCAGAGCCTGTACCTGTCCAGCCCGGAAAGGCATGGCACCGCAAGGGAATTCACACCCTAAATCGGACTGGTTCGATTGAGGTAATCGATAGCGCGGGCTAGCTGGTTTCTGCTTTTTGCCGCGGTATGCCGAAGGCGATCAATAGTATGAAGACGACCGTTAATACCGGCTGCTTGGCGGACATGGTATTGTTCGACAACGCGGCGAGCAGGAACGTCCCTGTCGCGATCCAGGCGACCAGTGGCGCACCGCGCAACAACCTCAGCATGATCCAGCAGACGACCCAGGTGAACACCAAAGCGAGCGGAATACCGAAGGTCAGACCGATCACCACCTGTGCGCTTTCAATAAACGGCAGATTGAGCTCGTTGTTGACCAGCGCCAGCAGGTCTGCTGGCGGCATGCCGAACACCAGCTCCTGCCAGCCGACCAACCAGAACGCCTGATATACGGTCAGCCGCGCGTAGAAATTCTCATCAAACAGCGTGTCGCTGAAACGACCCAGCAGCCCCCCACCCGCCAGCACAGCAAACACGATTGCGCCGCCGATCAACGTCACGAGCAGTACGCCGACCTTGGCACGCCGAGACTGCCGTGGCGAAAGACCCGGCCAGGGCACGAAGATCAGCAGCCCTAGAATTTCGGCAACAGTCAGCAACAGCGCAAAGCGCGCCCCCGCAGCAGCGCACCCAATGAGCAGCACAAGTATAAGGAGGACGCGGACCCAAACACGCCAGCGCGCCAGCGCCACGAAGCCTACGGCGGTAGCACACAGGGCACCGAGCGCCAGCGGGTGTTCCGACAGCCCGAGAGGTCGGAAGCTGTCTTCCACGAGATCGGATGGCAGTAGCCGTACTTGGGTGATCGCTTCGCCGATCCCGATAACCGCACTCGCAATCAGCATCACCAGGACGATCTCACCCAGAAGACGCCTCGCATCCCGCCCAAGCGCCAGCGCGATTAGCCCGGCTGCACCCGCAACAAGATAGGTATCAATGATGAACACTGACGACCCCGGTCGTCCCGTGATGAATAGCAGGACAACAAATGCCAGCATGGCCAGACAATACCAGATCAGCACCTTGAAACGGTCGATCTCGTCGCCCCAGAGCCGGATGGGTTGGCTGAACAGGGTGATCGGCAGCATGAGCACGATCATGTAGGTGCCGAAGTGGAGCTTCTCGTAGAAGGCACCTCCTTCTTCGGTATAATCCATCACCTGGTTCATCATCATCGGTGAGATGTTGATCCGCACCGCCAGTGCAAACGCGGTGCCCAGCACAAGCAGCAGGGTCAGGGCATTCTGCCGGCGTATCGCGGGCGGCATAGTCTGGTTGGCGCCAGCGGCCGTGTCGTTCACATGTTCACCTGACATTGGCATGTCTGGCCCCCGCTTAACCAAAAAAGGTCATTCCGGCAGCGACCTGACGGGCATGCTGTATAAGGTCTTAACACTATGTCACTCTGGAAAACGAGGCGTTAACGCCATGGCCGACATTGCCCCACCGTCCGATCGCCGCACCGGTGCTCGCGCTTACGCGCGGCTCGGGGGCGAACAGAATTGGCGCGCGCCGGCCCCCGCAAACACGGCGCAAGCCCCCAGCACACCAAATACAGTGACGCTCGACAAGATCGGTGATTTTCTCGAACTTGATTTTGGACGCCTCTTTGTATGGCTGCGTAATGGTCTGATACTGACAGCAATTCTGGCCATCATTGGCACTGTCCTGGGCGGCGCTTTTGCGGTGCTAAGCAAGCCACGCTACACCGTGACCACTGACATCATGATCGATCCCGCCAATCTTCAGGTAGTCGAAGGAGATGTATTTTCCCAGCCTGGTCAGGTTGATGGCCAACTGCTCATCGCTGGCAGCAAGCTGCGGGTACTGACCTCGCGCAACGTCCTGACACGTGTAGTTGCCGATCTGGACCTGGTTAATGACACCGAGTTTTACGACACCACGCCACCGCTGTTTTCCCTGCCAAACTTTTCTGGCGGCGGTACTGCCAGTGCCAGCACTGAAGATCCCTCGGTAATAGCAGTCCGCGCGCTGAGCGAACGCGTTGCCACCAAGTCGGACGAGAAGTCCTTCGTGGCAAGTCTGATGGTATCCTCGGAATCCACCGACAAGGCCATCGCCATTTCGGCTGGTATCGTTCAGGCGTTCCGCGATGAACTCGCCGAAGCCGAGGCGGACGGGGCGTCTCGCGCCGCCACGTCACTTGATAACCGCCTTGATGAACTCAAGACCGATGTTCAGGCTGCCGAGGAGAGGGTTCAGACCTTCCGCCGCGAAAACAAACTGGCAATGTCGGGTGACGGGCAACTGGTCAGCACCCAGACCATGAACGCCCTCAATGCTCAGGTCGTCGCCGCACAGGCGCGTGTCATTGAAGCCCGCACCACCTATGATGCGCTCGCCGCCGCTGGCGCACAGGCTAACCCGTCGACGGGCACAGCCGCTACCAGCCTGCCCGCCCTGCGCGATCGCGCAGGCGCTCTGCAGCAACAGCTCCTGTCGCAGTCAATGCTGCTCGGCCCTCGCCACCCGACCATCGTGGGCCTGACAGCGGAACTGGACGCCGTGCAAACCCAGATCCGCACTGAAATCGATCGCGCTGTAGCATCGGCCAAGACCGCGCTCGATGACGCCGAGACTAACCTCGCTGCCCTGACCGCAGAGAGCTCTAACCTCACCAGCGCTGTCTTCACCGACAACGACCTGCAGGTTCAACTGCGCGAACTCGAGCGTGACGCAACATCCAAAACAGTAATCTACGAGAGCTTCCTGTCGCGGGCGCGGCAGATCACCGAGCGTGAACAGATTGATACGACCAATGTGCGCGTCATCTCCACTGCTGTGCCACCCAAAGGACGTTCGTGGCCGCCACGCACGGTCCTCGTGATGGGCATTGGTGGCTTCCTTGGACTCTTCTTGGGGATGGTGATCGCCGTTTGCGTCGGGATTTGGCGCGATATGCGCAACCCACCTGCCGCACAAACAGCACCGCAATAGCGGTGGGTAAACGCGTCGTCTTCCACACGGCCAGCCTGCGGGGCGGTGGCTCTGAACGCGTCTTTACGCTGGTGGCGAACGCCCTTGCAGGGCGCGGGCATGAGGTGACGCTATTCACCTGGAACGCTGACGGCCCCAATGCCACACTGCTCTCGCCCGCAGTCAGCCTGGTGTCGCTCGACCTGCCGATCCACGGCGAAGGCTATGGCAAGATCGGCACGATCCGGGGCATTTTTCAATCCGCGCTGTTCTTCCGCCGACACCGGCCAGACGCGGTTTTCTCTGCCCCCGAATTTGCCAATCTCGCCATTTCCATGGCGTTGAGACTGTCAGCCAGCAGGGCGAGGTTCTTCCCCAGTTTCCACGCGGCAGCCGGCCTGCCATCAACGACCTTTGGCGCCAACCTGGCCGTCACCTTGTCTGATCTGGTGCGTAGCCGGGCCAGCAAGGCCATAGCGGTCTCCCAAGGCATAGGCCAGGACCTGGAGGCCCGTGGGTTTGACAGGCAACGCGTCGCCATCATCAACAATCCACTGCCCCCAAAACAAACCAAGCCATCGGTCGATGATCGCTGGCAAACCGATCTGGCGGCGATGGGCAAAGCTACCGTCATTGCGACCGCAGGCCGATTGGTCCCGGTCAAAGATCACAAGACACTGATTGCGGCCTTCGCCCGATTGCGGCAAACGCACGAGGCTCGGCTGGTGATATTTGGGGAAGGCCCCTTGGCGGCGGACCTGCGCAATCAGGCCGACGCACTTGGCATCGGACAGAGCGTGCTGCTGCCCGGTTACGTCAATGATTTGACGGATTGCTACAAGGCAGCGGACATGTTCGTCCTGTCTTCAACCAGCGAAGGCTTTGGCAACGTGCTCATTGAAGCCATGGCTGAAGGCGTACCCGTTATATCCACCGACGCCCCTTATGGGCCACGCGAGATTCTGGGCGATGGACTCTATGGCGCGTTGGTGCCCGTGGGGGATACACAGGCGCTCGCCAAAGCCATGGCCAGCATGATGGATCGGCCAACAGATCGCCAGGCCCTGCGACAACGCGCCAAGGATTTCGATATCGATTTGATTGCGGACCGTTATGAAGCGCTTTTGAGCTAGGGGCGCTCCCGCACCCGCGAAAATTGACGCGACATTATCCGGGAAACTGTCTGAGCGGGCCTAACCCCTAGCCGCGCGCTGCTCGGTTTCGACCGCTCTCACCACCACGCTCAATGGCCGGTTCGCCGCGACAGGTTTTGGCTATGCGCAAGAAAGTCAGCGAGGCCGGGACAGTCGGGAAAGCACCCGACACGAAATTCACACTCAGTCGCAATGGCAGTCGTCAGGATCGAACTGAGCGCCGTGTTTGCCGACCCCATGACCACGTGCACGATTGCTCGTCACCCAAGCGTGTCTTGGCTGGCCCCGACGATGAACAAAGTCCCAACAGACTTATCCACAGACGCAGGGCCCAGCTGTCAAAGCCCCTGCTCAAGTGCAGACTAAACATCTGAAAACAGACAATTTCTCTAAAGTTCTCACGTTAACCTCGCCCACAGTCTGCAAGTGCCCACCCCTCGCCAGCCTGCTACGGTTAACGGGCTCTTAAGGGATGAGGCCGCGATGTATCAAGACAGCGTCACAACCAGAAATGCTGAACTTCGGCGTCGGCGCCGTTTCAAGATCCCTAGTCGAGTTTATTTTGGCTATGCTCTGGCAGCCTTTGAAGGTGTCGTTGCCGCGGCAATCGCCCTCGCCATCTCATTGCTGATGACCGACCCACTGATATCTGAAGGTCGCGCCGCCGCGCTGGCACTGCCCCTGATGGCTGTGCTTTACGGTGCATTTTCCCATGCCTCTTCCGAGCGGGCGCTCGCCTCAAGCCAGTCTCGTCCCAACCTTCTGGCCGCCGCCACGCACTGGGCAATTGCGGTCGCAGTAGTTTGGCTTTGCAGCCTGCTGATCACGGGAGAGTTCATTAGCCCAACGCCTCAGACCTGGCAGTGGCTTCTGATCGGTGCCGCGCTTCTGATGATCGTGCGCTGGGCCCTCTACGCTCGCGTGCGTACCATGATGAGCGCCGGACAGTTCCAGATTGACCGCACTGCACTTGTTGGCAACGCCGACTCGATCCGCTGGTTCGAGCGAGACGCCCGCATTTGGCAACAAGGTGCCCAGGTGGTTGCGACACGGGCTCTTGAACACGACAGTGAAAACACCTCAGCCGCTAGCTTTGATGACTTCGTCCATACCTGTGTCGAGCGCCGCTGCGATCATGTCCTGTTTCTCGATGGTCCCGTCGGATCCCCGACCACTTCGGCTCTGATGCAGGCGTGCAGGCCCTTTGCCATAAACGTCGCATTCGCGCCCCAGCGTCAGGACGAGAGATACCTCGATGTTCTTTCGATCGGACCGGGCAACGCCGTTCGGGTGATGCGTAAGCCGCTCACTGACGGCGACCGGATGATCAAGCGCACCTTGGACATCGTCGCTGCGATCATTGCGTTGGTGTTGTTCGGACCCATAATTCTAGGCACTGCTCTGCTTGTCAGGATTACCAGCCCCGGACCGATCCTGTTCCGTCAGGAACGCCGCGGCTTCAACGGCAAGAGCTTCTACATTCTCAAGTTCCGCTCCATGACGGTAACCGAGGATGGCCGCGCAATGACCCCCGCCATAGCCGGTGACAGCCGCATCACGCCTTTGGGTCGCTTCCTGCGTCGCTCCAGTATTGATGAGCTGCCCCAATTGCTCAATGTGCTGCGCGGCGACATGAGCATGGTGGGCCCTCGCCCACACGCTATCTCGCATGATGCCGAACTCAGCCGCCGCTTTGCGCAGTACGCACAGCGCCAGCGCATCAAGCCGGGCATTACCGGGTGGGCTCAAGTCAACGGATTTCGTGGCGAGATCATCAGCCAGTCTCAGCTTGATGGCCGCATATCCCATGACATTGCCTATGCTGAAAACTGGTCACTCGGGCTGGATGTCAAAATCCTGATGCTGACCTTATCCTCTCCACTGGCGCACGCCGCAGCGTACTGACCAGGGCCAATCACGCCCCGATCACACGTTCGCGCGTGTTAAGAGGGATGCATAGCGGCCGGCCATAGGCGGGGTCTGTGATGATCATGGCGTCGACATCGAATACGCGGGCGATCAGTTCCTGGGTCATCAGCTCTTCCGGCTTTCCGGTGGCCGCGACGGCACCGTCGCGCAGGAACACCAATTGGTCAGCGTAGCGCGCGGCCAGATTGAGGTCGTGTAGCACCAGCACGATCGTGCGCCCGAATGCCGAGTTGAGCTGACGCACCAGGTCGAGACAATCAAGCTGGTGCGACATGTCCAGATGGTTCACTGGCTCATCCAGACAAACGATTTCGGTTTCCTGTGCCAGCACCATGGCGATCCACACACGCTGCAACTGCCCGCCCGAGAGAGATCCGAGATGGCGGTGCCGCAAATGAGCGACCCCCGTGCCCGCCATCGCCGCTTCAAACGCCCGCGTATCATCGGGGCTCCAGGGCTGCAGCATGGATTGGTGCGGATAGCGACCAAGCCGCACCAGTTCTTCGACTGTCATGTCGTCGGGGGCCGAAGGGCTTTGCGCCAACAGCCCGATCTGCCGCGCCAGCATGCGCTCGCCAAGCTTGGCGATGTCTGTCGTCTCGAGCAGGATACGACCGTCGCTGGGTTTATGCAGGCGCCGGATCGCGCGCAGCAATGTGGACTTGCCGCACCCATTGGGGCCGGCCAACACGGTAATCTTGCCCCGCGGAATACTCAGCGAGAGCGTATCAAGCACGCTGGTGCTGCCATAGCCCAGGCTCAGGGCGTCGATGACAATGGCCGGGCTATCCGTCATGGCGTTGTCTGCTCATCAAAAGAAAGAGAAAATAGGGGGCGCCGATAACCGCCGTCACGGTGCCTGCAGGCACTTCCACGGGACTGAACAGCACGCGCACGATCAGATCGGCGCCGACCAGCATGATTGCGCCGAGCAGGAAGCTGCCCAGCAGACCGGCATAGACATTGCGGCCAACCATCAGGCGCGCCAGATGCGGCGCCATCAGACCGATGAAGCCGACACCCCCGACAAACGCCACCGACACAGCCGTCAGTCCGGCGGCAAGGGCAAAGATCACGATACGAAACACCGGCAGATTGAGCCCGATGCTGCGCGCCGAGACCTCATCTAGATCAGCGGGCGGCATTTTGCGCGCTGCCAATACCGCCATAACGAGCAAGGGCACCAGCATCACCAGCGTAATCTGGATTTCGCTCCAGTTGATCTCATTGACTGACCCGGCCAGCCAGCGCGATGCCTGGCTGGCGCGATAAATCGGGCCGATCAGGATCAGCACCATGACCATCGCCTTGAACACCGCCGCCATGGCGATACCGAACAACAACAGCCGCACCGCCGAACTCGACTGGCGACCGCTGAGCAAGAATACCAGGGTGATGCCCAGCACGGCCCCGGCCAGCGCCGCCAGCGGCTGGTAGCCAATTGGGATGATGAGGGTGTTGGACTCATTGGACAGCAGCGCCAGAAACAGCACCACGCCAAGTGCCGCCCCGTCGATTACGCCCAGCACGCTTGGCGATGCCAGTGCATTGCGGGTCACCTTCTGAAGCAGGTAGCCCGCAACAGCCATGCCGCCGCCGGCCAGCGCTGCGATCACCACGCGCGGCAGACGCAATTGCAGCACGATGAGCCGTTGGGTCTTCTCGCCCGCCCCCAGAATGACCGATGCCACCTGGTCCATCGGGATCCAGCTGGAGCCAAACGCAACGCCGCTCAGGGCCAGTAGCGCGAAGGCACACACCATGATCGCCAGCCCGACAGGCGTGCGCGCTTTAAAGAGCGAGGTGTTCAGAGCGCTCATGCCGCCCTCCTGCGCAGCAGAATGACCAGCACAATGCCGCCAACAACTGCCGTAATGGCGCCAACGGGTGCTTCCACCGGAAAAATCACAAAGCGTGCCGCCACATCGGCCAGCGTCGCATAAATGGCGCCAAACAAACCCGCGGCAATGATCTGGCGACCATGGCGCAGCCCTACCAATCGGCGCGCCGCATGCGGCACGACCAGTCCCACAAAGCTGACAGGCCCGGCCATGGCGACAGAGGCGCCGGTCAGCAGTGATACCGAGACAAAGCAGCCGATCCGCACCAGCGTCACCGGCACGCCCAACCCGCTTGCCGTTTCGTCATCGGCCTGCATGGCATCAAGCGGGCGCGCCAAAGCCAGGGCCATGGCGACGCCAATCACGATAAACGGGCCACCATTGATGGCCAGGCTCATCGGACGGTCAACGAACGATCCCGCCAGCCAGAACAGCAGGTTCTGCAACTGCGCCTCATTGGTGGTCAGGATGATCTGCACGATCGACTGCCCCAACCCGGCAATGGTCACCCCGATCAGCACGATACGGATTGGCGACAGCCCGCCGGCACCGGCCGCTATGGCAAACACCACAAGGCTGGTGACCAGGGCGCCGAATGCCGCCGTCAGTGACAGCCCCATCAGGGAACCAACGCCAAAAACCGTGCTGGCGACCACGACGGCCAAAGATGCGCCGGCATTGAGCCCTAGAGTGTCGGGCGACGCGATGCGATTGCGCGAAAGGGTCTGCACCTGCACACCGGCAATACCCAGCCCCGCGCCAACCAGAGGCGCGATCACCGCCCGCGGCAGGCGCAGTGTGCTGATCACCGTAGCCGCTTCTGAGCCGTCAAAAGCGAACAGGGCCTGCCATACCTGCAGCGGGCCATAGATGCGATAGCCCACCGTGATGCTCAGTGCCATGGCACCAAGCAACACCGCAATCAGACCGACGCAGACCCATGCAAATGGCAGGGGCCGCTGCGACGGCACCGGGGTTGACGAAAAACTGTTCAGAGCGAGTCTCGTAAATATGATTTTCAAAGTCAGGTTGACTTCTGCTGCTTCCGAAGACCATTTTATGACACCGCATGTCAAGTTTGAGATGAATTATGAAGCTTTTTCGCCGTACCGTTCTGCGCAGCATCGCGCTGGCCAGCCTGGCTCTGGTCCAGCCCGCCTTTGCTCGCGAAATCACCCACGCCATGGGCACCACCGATGTCCCAGACAGTCCACAGCGCATCGTCGTTCTGACCAATGAGGGCACCGAAGCCCTGTTGGCGGTCGGGATCACACCCGTTGGCGCCGTCCGCTCCTGGTTGGGCGATCCCTGGTACGCCCACATTGCCGCCGACATGGCCGATGTGACCGTCGTAGGTGAAGAATCGGCGGTTAATCTGGAAACCATCGCCGCGCTCCAGCCAGACCTGATCGTGGGCAACAAGACCCGCCAGGAGAAGATCTACGATCAGTTGTCCGCCATCGCCCCCACCGTCATGTCAGAACGCCTGCGTGGCGACTGGAAGATCAACATGGCGCTCTACACCGATGCCGTCGGCAAGGGTGACGAGGGCAAGGCTGCCCTTGATGCATTCGACGCACGCGTTCACAAGATTGCAGAAGCGGCGGGCCCCGCGCTCCAAGAAGAAGTCTCGCTCGGCCGCTTCATGCCATCGCTCACCCGCATCTACTACAAGGATACCTTTGCCGGTCTGATCCTTGGAGAAATCGGCTTTGCCCGCCCTGCCACCCAGGACAAGCCCGAGTTCGCCGACGCAATCGGCAAGGAACGCATCCCCGAGCTCGAAGGCGATCGCCTGTTCTACTACGTCTATGAAACCGGCGACGGTGAGGGCAACAGCCAGGCTGCTGATTGGACCAGCGACCCGCTTTGGCTGAACCTGGATGTGGTCAAGGCTGGCAAGGCCTATGCCGTTGACGACGCTGTTTGGAACACCGCCGGTGGCTATTTGGCGGCCAATCTGCTGCTCGACGACGTCGAGCGCATCTACGAACTGCCCGCCACCCGCTAGCCAGCATGGGCCGCCCCGGCGGCCCATCAATCCTGTGAAAGCCAGTCATGACCAATCCTCTGCTCGCCGCAGCGCTTTTAGCGCTTGCCCTGATCGTGCCGACACAGGCGCGGGAAATTACCCATGCCATGGGTGTTACCGAGGTGCCCGACGCACCGGTGCGCGTCGCCATCCTGACCAATGAGGGCACAGAAGCGCTGTTGCATCTTGGCGTGGTGCCTGTGGGTGCCGCCCAGTCATGGCAAGGCAACCCATTCTATCCGCATCTGGCTGACCAGCTGGCCGACACGGTTTCTCTGGGCACCGAAACCGCCATCAATCTTGAAGTACTGGCATCGCTTGAGCCCGACATCATCATCGGGACGGTGTTTCGCCACGAGAAGGTCTACGAACAGCTTTCCGCCATTGCGCCGACAATCCTGTCGGCAACCATCGGGCCTCAATGGCTCGAAAACTATGCGTTTTACGGGCAGGCCGTTGGCCTTGGCGACAAGGCCCAGACAAATGTCGCCGCATTCAAGGACCGTGCTGCCGCGCTTGGCGAAGCGATTGGTGACGGGGTGAACGAGGAAGTCTCCCTCGTGCGCTTTGCACCCGGCCGCACCCGCATCTATTCCGACCACTCCTTTGCCGGAGTGGTGCTTGATCTGGTCGGTTTTCAGCGCCCCGCCTTGCAGCGCAGCGAGGATACTTTCGTGCAGATCGGCAAGGAGCGCATTCCCGAGATGGACGCAGACCGCATCTTCTACTTCGCGCCAGACGACGACAATGTGGAGTCGATGGCCAATCTGGGCGAATGGCTGAACGACCCACTCTTCCTGCAGCTGGACGCCACCGAAGCGGGCAAGGCCACGCGCGTCCGCGAACTGAGCTGGAACCTCGGCGGTGGCATCTACAGCGCCTATATGATGCTCGACGAAATCGCCGACATCTACGATGTCACCCTGCCCGCGCAGGCTGACTAGGTTCAGATGCACCGCTTCTGCACCGATCACGCCATGGCCTGCGGCGAGCCCCTCGCGGGCACCGCAGCCTTGGCGGCGCGCCACTTGTTCATCCGCTGGCCCAAGGGCAAGTGGCGCCGCCCCCGCTTTGAAAGCGTTGACATCGAGGCGCCCCTGCGGCTGGCCATGACCGCCGCGTCGGCCCCCGACAGCTATGTCGGCCTTGTCGATGCCGGCGAGGGCACAGCGCTCGAACTGATAACTTTTCCAGATGCGACCAGCATTGTACCGCGCAACCAGAATCACGCTGCTGAACTCGTGGGCCGCTGGCATGCAGGCCTGCCAATGGGTGGCACTGCCCTGCCCCGTCGGGTCATCCTGTGTTGCACCGACGCCAAGACCGACGCCTGCTGCGCGCGCTTCGGTTTTCCGGTTTTCAAGGCGCTCTCTGCGGCCGCGCCCGCCTTCGGTCTGGACGTGCTGCAATGTACGCATATCGGCGGCTGCCATTTCGCCCCCTCGGTCATCGTCATGCCTGATCGCCAGCGCTATGGGCGACTAACCCCCGCTGCAGTCCCCGACTTCCTTGCCATGGTGGCGCGCACCGACATCTACCTGCCCGCCTACAAAGGCGATCCTGGATTGTCCGAACTTGAGCAATCCGCCGAAACGGCCGCACGTCACTGGGCGCAGGGGCGTTGTCAGGTCCATCAGGTGCAGATCTCTGGTGTTGAGATGCTTGCCGAAGACACCGCCACCATTCGCGTGCTGCTGGGTAGTGTTCCCCTCACCATCAATGCGCAGCGGCAGACCTTTCACACCTATGGCAGTTGCAAGACCATGGGCAGCGCGCCCACGCCACGGCCGCGCTGGACCGCCTGGGTCACACAATAGAGCGCGAGCAGCACTGCCCCCGCAAATCTGTCGAAAACACCGACCCAAAACCACCTGAACGCGCCAATCTTAGGGCCCTGTTAACCATGACATCACTTCATGGATATCAGGGATCAGTTTCTGATTTGGAGAGACGAACATGGTGCAGACCGGCGCGCACATCATTGCGGTAGGCAATGAAAAGGGAGGGTCGGGCAAATCGACCACGGCGCTGCATCTGGCCGTCTATCTGTTGCATCAGGGTCATCGCGTCGCCACCATCGACGTCGATAGCCGACAGCAGACCCTGACCCGCTATGTCCGTAATCGCCGCGCTACGGTCGAAGCGACCGGCCATCAGGTGCCAATGCCCAAGCATGTGCATCTCCCCACAGCCTGGGGTGACTCGATCCGCGAGAACCAGCGTACGGAACTCGAAATCTTCACCAAGGCGATCGCTGGCCTGCGCGATGAAGTCGACTACATCGTTATCGACACGCCCGGCTTCGATGGCAATCTGGCGCGTCTGGCCCACGGCTATGCCGATACCCTGGTGACCCCGATCAATGACAGCATGATCGATCTGGACGTACTGGTCCGGCTCGACAGCGTCACCGGCGAGCCGATCGAGACCAGCCCCTATTCGCGCAACGTGCAGCGCGCCCGGGCAGAACGTTTGGCCGATACCGGCTCGAGCACGGACTGGGTTTTGGTGCGCAATCGCATATCCAATCTGGGCTCACGCAATGCCAGCCAAGTCCAGAGCGCTATCGAACGTGTGGCCGACCGCCTGGGTTGCCGCGTTGCCGATGGCATTGCCGAGCGGGTGATTTTCCGCTCGCTCTTTCCAATCGGCATGACGGTGTTTGATCCCCTCGACGCCGATCTGCTCGGCAGCGCGCCATCCATGTCCCACGTCAACGCCCGCCACGAGTACCGCAACCTCGTGGCTGCCCTTCGCCTGCCCGCACCATCGGCCCAAAGCAAAGCCGACGCCCCTATGCGCCTATCCGCCTAGGGCCGTCGGGTCCAGGGGTCTCAATCATGCATGGATAAGTGGTGGGCCCACCAGGACTCGAACCTGGAACCAGACCGTTATGAGAGCTACAGGCAGCGGACTCGCCTTCAGAATATTCAACTTTAATTTGCCTTCTTTTGAGTGCCGCAAGAACGCTAGCTATCATTGAATGCCCATTGTTCATAGGGTTCATGGGCACTACAGAGGATAGAGCCAAATACATCAGAAAATGCACGGGTCGAAGCATAGATACACCGGACACTCAACACACTGGAAAGTTTGGAAATTTTATAGTTTTGGGGCGCTCGTAAAAAAACAAAGCACTCTAAGCTTAGATGATCCTCTGATTGAACGCAGAAAGAACGTGGTTGTCGAACGGTCCGCCAATGGCTAATATTGCTAATATTGCTAATATTCGATAGCAATGGGTTCAACGAGGGTGGAAACTTCGCCATCCGCGCCATTTTCCGCCTTCCACATGATCATGCCGAATTCGCCGGGCGAATCCAGCACCGTCAGCCCGGCATGCCAGACGTTCTGATAGATGCAGATGGCATCTTCCGGGCCCGCGACAAAGGCCATCGCACCACTTACGTCAGGAGAACCATCCGCCGCTGTTGGGGCCACCACAACAAGCCAGCGCCCCGACCGGATCGGCAGGAAACTCTGGTTGGAATGCGGATGCCTTTCCATCGTGGCAATCAAAACCGGTCCAGCCACAGGCTGGGGGCAAAGAATGGTTAAGGCATGAGCGCCAGGCACATCACCCGTCATGTGTACCTCCGGAATAGCCCGCGCCTTGCCATCGCTGGCAGCAAGCACCGATACGTAAGGGGCAAGTGCCTCGGCGTTGAGAGGAAGAGCCTTGAGCGTCTTTGACATGAGGGTGATCCTAGTTCAGTCGTTTAAAGCCGGCGTGGCAAACCGGGCCGTTGAGGAGGCTAAGGACATCGCGACCGCCTTCACACTCCGCGATCAGCGCGAACACCGGGTCAAGCGCCTCGAAATAGCGATCAACCACATCGGGCGTATGCGCGGTGCAGGTATAAACGCTGGTGGCTGCCAGATATCCTTTGGCCAGCATCTCCTGGGTGATCAGGGTCTTGTATGCAGCGGCGTTGGGTCCCGAGAATGCAAAGCCGGTTAGCGCCGGCAATCCCGACGTCGTAATGGAAAGCCCGTGCCGTTGGGCAAGGGCCAGCCAACGCGCCGTGATGTTCCGGCCAATACTGGTAATCACATCCCACGATTGCGTCTGCTCCATCACATCAAGTGTTACCAGGGCCGCCGCCGAACCAATGCGTTCAGTCCAGAACGTGCTGCTGATGAAACTGTTCTGCGCCGCCTCCATGACTGAACGGCGGCCGATTACCGCGGTAACGGCGTAGCCATTACCCAGCGCCTTGCCGAACACCGCCATATCCGGCTCGACGCCATACAGCTTGTGCAGGCCGCCAAAACTCTGGCGAAAGCCCGAGGTGCATTCATCGAAGATCAATACGATCCCGCTGGCACTGGCCAGCTCCCTCACCTTGCGCAGGAAGGTTGGAGAAGGATCGTGATTACGCGACACTTCCATCATGATCGCGCCAACCTTGCCGGTGTCAATCAGGGCTTGGAGCGCTGCGATATCGTTGAACCCGAATGGTAACACCGAGCCCCGCAAGGACCTCGGCACACCCTCAGGATTGAGGCCAGGCAGCAGATGGCCGGCCAGGCTGTCGTCGTCCCCAAGATTGGAGGCGAGGTACCAGTCATGCCAGCCGTGATAGCCGCAAATGGCCACGCCATCGCGTCCTGACGCAGCACGGGCGATGCGCACAGCAACGGCGCACACTTCGCCACCGGTACGCGCGAACCGCGCCATATCCGCCCATGGATGCAGCTCAATCAGGCGCTCAGCCAATGCCACCTCTTCGGGGGCATTAAGCGTCGACATATTGCCGTTGGTCACTGTCTCCACCACAGCCGCATCAACGGCGGAATCGCCATAGCCAAGACTATTGGCACCGACCCCCATAATGGTCATGTCGATCAGTTCCCGGCCATCCAGATCCCAGACCCGACAACCCTTTGCCTTGCTGTAATACGCTGGCCATTGGTCCGGCAGAAACATTTCCGGCCGCTTTGACAGCAGCATATTGCCCCCAGGAATGACCGTCTTTGCCCGCTTCCACAGATCTTGCCCCTTGCCCACATTCATCTCCCATGTATCTTTAATTATATTGTTATCAGTGTAACATGATATATCAAGTGATAAGGAGTATCCGCCATGAGCGAATTCGAGCCAACCGACCTTGACCAGCGCATCTGGATTGAGGAGTTGGACGCGTTCGTTCCTGACCGCGTTTTCGACGTGCACACGCACATCTATCGCTGGGACTTCAACATCAATCCGGACAAGGCAACCGGGCCATATGCCGCCAGCATCGGCCGGCATTTTCCAGAGGTGACACGGGAGTTGGCCGATCAGGTGGACGCCGCCCTGATGCCTGGCCGGACAGTTGAGCGGCTGGGCTTCCCGTTTCCGTTTGCCGGGCGGTGCGATTTCCCTGCGTCGAACGATCATGTAGGACGCGAAATGGCCAAGGCCGCAGATTCCGCAGCACTGATGCTGGTGCATCCGGGCATGGATGATGCCGAGATTCTGGCGACGCTCCGGCGCACAGGGGCAATAGGGCTCAAGCCCTATCTGGTCTATGCGACCAATGGTGACCGCGCGGAGGCGTCAATTACCGACTTTCTGCCCGAGCACCAGATAGCGCTCGCCAATCGGCTTGGCCTGATCGTTATGATACATCTGTCCAAACGGCAGGCCGTTGCCGACCCCGACAATATCAGTGAGATCCGCCGCTTGAGCGAGGCCTACCCGCGCGTGCGCTGGATTCTGGCACATTGCGCCCGTTCATATTCGGCTTGGGCCATCGAAAAGGCGGCTGCCAGCCTGCGAGGCCTGCCCAATATCTGGTACGACACGTCCACTGTCTGTGAGGCCGATGCTCTGGATGCGCTCTACACCGGCGTCGGCGTTGATCGTGTCATGTATGGCAGCGATGACATGATTGGCCCCATGCGCGGGAAGTATATTGCCTTCGGTTATGCTTGGGCATTCTTGTCGGAAACCAACCACAGCCTTTCACTGGGCCATTGCGATAGCCGCATGACCTTCATTCGATATGAACAATTGCGAGCCATGAAGCGTGGCGCCCGTCAGCTCGGGCTGGATACAGGTCAGCGCCAGGCGCTGTTCCATGATACCGCCCGCAATCTGGTCGATGCCGCGCGACGCGACGTGCGTGCCGCTATGGAAGCATGATTTCCGGGATCATTGCGTTTGCCACCGGCCGGAGCGCGATTGCGACTGCGGGGTCGATCGACCTGTAGGGTGCCCGTAAGCGGGTGCCGACGTCGGCCCAGCCGCCTATCGAAGCAAGCAACTTGTCGAGGGCTGCATTGGTGTAGCCTGCATTGGCGACCGGCAAGATGTGCTCAGTCATGAATGCCTGTATCCGCTTCTCGATTGCCAGCGCCCGCGTCAGGTCGTTTGCCATCATGTCGGTCCAGCGCTGAGCCCCGCCGGGCGAGAGGCAGGCGACATTTGAGAAGGCACCCGCGGCCACACCTTCACGCCGGCCCGTCGCAAGGTGATGGCCCGGCACAAAGACGTCCAGATGCCCAAGGTGTTGCCGGGCCTGATCGAACCACCCCTCACCTCCCAGGGCAAGCTTGATGGCAACCACAGAGGTGTCCTGAGTCACCTGCGCCAATTGCCCGGGCGTCAGGACGCGCTTGGCGTGCGGTGGATTGTAGAGAACTATTGGGATGCCTGCGGCAGCCTCGGACGCGGCAAGCAGAAAATCCCTCCCCTCGTCCAGGCTGACGGGTTGCCAGTCAGGCAGGATCACCTGAATGGCATCAGGGCCCAGGTTCACCGCCCGCTTGAGTCGCGCCAGCGACTGACGGGCATCGGTGTGGCTGGCGCCAATCATGAACGGCTGCGACGCTGGCACGCATTTTTCAGCCAGAAGGTTTTGGATTGCGTCGAACTCATCCTCGCTCTGGGCGTAGAATTCGCAGGCCGTACCGTTTGAGTAGAGCCCATCGACCCCCGATGCGATGAGCACATCAATCGCATCCGAAAGACGCATCAAATCAATGCTGTCATCGCTGTTGATGGGCAGCAGCAGCGATGCCCAGTTCCCCGAGAATCTACTCATGGCGACCTCACTGCGCCGCCACAAACCAGCGTATGGCGTGGCGTGTGCGGCTACGGTTGAATTTGAGAGTGTATGGATCACAGAGCCAGCGTTCGACTTGCCCATCAGTTCGCGCCACAAGCCAGCCGCAGTCCCAGGCCGCGCTGGAATAGCGCAGCGGGGTGTCGGGCCGGACACGCACTACCGGGTGAGTGCCAGTCAGCAGGAGCTTGCGGTCGCCATAATAATAGGTCGACCCAGCATGCACAAAGACCTCATGCGCCAATGGGTATTCTGTGTCACTCAGATCATCGCAGAGCCCAGAAATAGCGAGCTTGATTGGCAGACCCCGTTTGAATCCATCAACCAGGTCAGCAAGCGCGCCGGAAACAACGTCCCCCTCGGCGCTATGGGCAAGCACTTCTTGCCAGCGATCATTGACGAGGAAGCTATAGCTGTCGAAGGCATAGATGAAATTGCTGCTGGGCGCATTGGTGTCCCCATCCCAGCCGTCAAGCTGATGGTACCGCGGCATTGCGCTGTGATCGTCAAGCGGCGCCGGTCCTCTTTGGCCGGTCGCCCGCTGCCCGTCCAGAAACGGGCGCGCGACGGCCTGCTGGCCATCCTGGTTGTAGAGAAAGAACGACATCGAGGGGCGCGGGCCAAAGCCATCGGGTAGTTCCACGGGCATGCGCAACGTCATGATCCCGGCCGACCAGCGCTGGTCCAACAGCAAGGTTTGACGAAACTCCGCCACTTCATCGATTAGTTCATCACAATCCGAACCGGTGTCGATATGTTCGTTGTGGCGAAAGCGGGTCGCCACACGAAGGTCGCCACCACGTCCAATGGCAGCAGCGAGCGCCTCGGTGCTACCCGATCGGACGGTACGATCCTCGTTAAGGCACAGCGGGTTGATTATTGGCATGAGCGCATCCCGGCGGAGTGTCCACTTGCGAGGTCGCGGGCGATGCTGCCACTGGTGGCAACATCGCCCTGGCCTTCAGATTGCGTCGAGGAAGTTGACACCGGTCAGGCTGCGCTCAGCTTTGAACGCGCGGAACTGGTCCTTGAGTTCTTCTTCAGCTGCTGCCTCATAGTAGTTGTCAAAGGGCTTGCGGCAGTAGCCAGCATCAGCGCCCTGCCATGCCATCGCGCGCTTGATGGTCGCGATAGGACTGCGCGAGAGCGAGAAGAAGATGATGGCATTGCCCACTTCCTGCAGGCTTTTCGCCTTGGTCATGTCCCCTGCCCGCACCGCCGCATAAAGCGCCAGAAACACTTCAGGGATGCAGTTGTAAAAGCTGCCAATAATCCCATCCGCACCAAAATTCAGACCCGACATGGCCATTTCATCCGAGCCCGAATAGATGATGAAATCCTTACCGATTTCGGCCTTGATACGCATGATGTCGAAGTGGGTCGGCGCGGTATACTTGATACCTTCAACGCCGGGAATTTCGGCGAGCCGCTTGATCATATCGAAGCCAAACAGACCGGCCAGCGGCACATTATAGGCGCACATCGGCAGGGCGGTTGAAGCTGTTATGTCGGTATAATACGAGACGATCTGATCCTGCGAGAAGCCCCAGTAAAACGGCGGAACGGCGGAAAGGGCATCGACGCCAACCTTTTCAGCGTGCCGGGCAAGATCAATAGAGTGGAGGGTACTGATCGCCCCCACATGGGCCATCACCGGTACTCGTCCCTTGACTTCATCGGTCACCACTTCAAGAACGCGCTTGCGCTCCTCCGGCGACATCATGAATGCTTCGCCGGTGCTACCGGTGACATAGAGGCCATCGACGCCGCGACCGATCAGGAAATCGACAATGGAGCGCATGCGCCCTTCGTCGAAAACTTCATTCTCGTCGAAGGGTGTGACAAGGGCGGGCAGAACGCCCCCAATTTCAGCAAGTTTGCTCACAGACACTTTAGGCTCCGGGTTAAAAAATCAGGCCGGGATTGCGGCGGCTTCGGGGGCCACTTCCGGCAAATCGATGAGGTGACAGGATGCGTAGTGGTCGTGCCCGTCCACGCGATAGCGTTTAAGGCGCGGCACGTCGGTCTTGCAGACGTCTTTGGCGTAGCGGCAACGCGGGTGAAACGGGCAGCCCGACGGAGGATTGACCGGGCTGGGCACGTCACCCTGCAACACAATCCGATCAGTCGTCTTGTCCAGATCGGCGACCGGAATCGCCGAAAGCAGCGCTTCGGTGTAGGGATGCAGATTGTTGGCAAACAGCTCTTCTGACCGGCAAAGCTCGACCACGCGTCCCAGATACATCACCGCAACACGGTCACAGATATACTCGGTCACACTCAGATCATGGGTGATGAACACATACGTCAGGTTGCGCTCGCGCTTGAGCTTCATGAGCAGTTGAAGCACCTGAGCCTGAATCGACACGTCCAGCGCACTCACCGCCTCATCACAGACGATCAGTTCAGGTTCGATGCTGAGCGCCCTGGCGATGCCGATGCGTTGACGTTGGCCGCCAGAGAACTCGTGCGGATAGCGGTCCATATATTCGCGGCGCATGTTTACCGCTTCAAGCAGGTCGCCGATGATCTTGCGACGTTCTTCGCGCGTCTTCACCCCATACTTTTTCAACGGGTCTTCAAGCGAGCCAAAAATCGTGAAGGCAGGATTGAGCGAGGAATGGGGGTCCTGAAAGACGATCTGCAGCCGCTTGCGGAACGGCGTCAGTCCGTCGTGGTCGAGAGTGGCCAGATCTGTCTCTTCCTGTTCGGGCGAGCGATAAACAACTTCCCCCTCGGTGGAGCGTACCAGTTGCAGGATCGCCTTGCCCAGCGTGGTCTTGCCACAGCCGCTCTCGCCAACCAGCCCAAGCACTTCACCGCGATAGACGTCGAGATCGACACCATCAACAGCCTTCACATGACCCACCGTCCGCTTGAACACGCCAGCCTTGACGGGGAAATGCGCCTTTACGCCACGAAGGCGCAGGATGACGTCTTTATTCGGCTCCATGGGCGGAAAGCTCCTTGTAGCGCCAGCACATGACCCGATGGGTCTCGGTCATGTAGGTTTCTTCGGGCATGGCCTTGCATTGCTCGAAGGCAAAGTCACAGCGGTCGGCAAACTGGCAGCCCTTGGGTCGATCCAGTGGATCCGGAGTCGAACCGCGAATTGCCTTGATGTCCTGGTCCCTGCCCTTGCCCAGAACGGGCACGGAGGCCAGCAATGCCTTGGTGTAGGGATGGGTCGGGTTGCGCAGCACTTCGTCGACCGTGCCGGCTTCCACGATATTGCCCATGTACATGACGGCCACATCGTCGGCGAGTTCTGCCACCACGCCCATATCGTGTGTGATCAGCATGATGCCGGTACCATGCTCGCTCTTGAGCTTGTCCATCAGCTCGAAGATCTGTGCCTGGATTGTGACGTCGAGCGCTGTGGTTGGCTCGTCGGCAATCAACACTTTGGGGCTACAGGCCATCGCCATGGCAATCATGGCGCGCTGACGCATTCCACCCGAATAGTGATGTGGGAACTCATTGACCCGTTTCTCGGGTAGCGCAATTCCCATTTCCCGAAGCAGGTCGATGGCCTTCAGGTGCATCGCCTGTGCGGTCATCCTGGTATGGTATTTCAGGCTTTCCTTGATCTGAAAGCCCACCGTGTAGACGGGGTTGAGAGCCGTCATGGGATCCTGAAAGATCATGGCAATCTCGGCACCCCGGATACGGCGCATTTCCCTGCCGTTGCGCTCCAACTCGTGCAGCGCGATATCGCCCCGCTCGGAGTGATAGATAACGGCGCCTTCCTCGATCCGGGACAGACGCGGCAGCAACTGCATGATCGAGGCAGCGGTCACCGACTTGCCGCACCCGCTTTCGCCGACAATGCACAGCGTCTTGCCCTTCTTGATGTCGAAGGACACGCCGTTGAGCGCCTTGTTGCAGCGGTTATTAGTGTAGAAAAACGTGTGGAGGTCGCGAACACTGATCGCGATATCTTGCGTATCGGTCATCGCATTATCCTTGCTGGCTCGGGTCGGTGGCATCGCGCAGGCCGTCGCCGATAAAATTGACGCTCAGCACGAAGAGCGAAATCACGGTGCCCACCGGTAGCCAGATCCACCAATTGTTCTGAAGCACCCGCAGGTCCTGCGCCACATTGAGAATATTGCCCCAGGTGGGAATCGAAAGCGGAACGCCCAGGCCAAGAAAGCTCAGACCGGCTTCCTGCAAGATGAAGGCGGCCGTCGACAGCGTGATGTTGACCACAATGGGCCCCAGTGCGTTGGGCAGCATGTGTTTGTAGGCAATCAACGGACGACTGAGCCCGAAACTGCGCAACGCCAGCACATATTCCTCTTCCCGCAGGCTCAACATGCGGGCGCGCGCCATTCGGAAAATGCCACCCCAGCCAGTCAGCGTAAAAATCAGGATCAGGTTGAGCAGCGACTGGCCCAAAATGGACACGAGAAGCAGCACCAGAATGATCTGGGGAAACGACATGAATATCTCGGAGACCCGCATCGCCAGAGCGTCCAGCCATCCACCGACATAGCCGCTATAGACGCCGATCAGCACACCGACAACTGCAGCGAGCACCGCGCTGCCAAGCCCCACCAAAATCGAAATCCGGCCGCCATAGAGCACCCTGGAAAACAAATCCCGACCGGTACGGTCAGTGCCAAACCAGTGCTCCCATGACGGTGGCTGCAGCATGCCACGCAGATCAATCTTGTTGGGATTATATGGTGTAAGCAATGGCGCAAAAATCGACGCCAGGATGATCACCAGAAAAATGGTCAGACCAATGACCGCCAGGCGGTTATTGAGGAACTTGTTGAAGGCGCGCGAACCACCCTTGGAGCGCGCGTCTCCGGCCTCTTCACGGGCCTTGATGCTATCGAACTGATCGTCCAAGCGGGTAAGGCGGCGCGTAGCGGATTTAAGAGGTTGGGTCATATTCAATCTCCCAGCCGCACGCGCGGATCAATAACTGCAGTCAGGATATCAACGATCAGGCTGGCCAACAGGACCGCCATGACCGACATCAGCGCGATGATCATCACAACCGGATAATCCTGCGAACGCACTGCAGAGATGAATTCATTGCCGATGCCTGGCCACTGGAAAACCTGCTCGATAATCACCGAGCCACCAATCAGCACAGGCAGGCGGAAGCCGATCAATACGACCACGGGCGTCAGGGCGACACGAAAGCCATGCAGGACATTTACGCGCCATTCCGGGATCCCCTTGCTGCGGGCGGTCTTGATGAAATCCCGGCTCAGTGCATCAAGCATGGAGGAACGCGCATAGCGCATGACACCAGCAGTCAGCATGATGGAAAGCACCATCGACGGCATGACCAGATGCGGCAGCCGATCCCAGAAAGTCACATAGTCGGGCATTGAGCGGCCGCCGACAGGAAACCAGCCCAGATTGAGACCGAACACGAGAATGGCGACAAGGCCGAAGAAAAACTCGGGAATTGAGACACCCAGCATACCGATAATAGTCAGCACGCTGTCGGTCTTGCTGCCGCGTTTGAGGGCACTGGCAACGCCCAGAACACAACCCACAATCGTCGAGAAAACCAATGCCACTGCCGCCAGTTCAAGCGTTGCTGGCAGGCGCGAGGCGACAATATCGGAAATGGGCACACCGCCATTGAGCGAATAGCCAAAGTTACCTTGCAGCAGGCTGGTGAACCACGACCAGAACCGGACGTAGAAAGGTTGTCCCAAGCCAAGCGATTGGCGCAGCGCTTCGAGCTGATCGGGATCCATACTGCCAAGGGCATCTGGATTGATCATGTACGAAACGGCATCGCCCGGCGTCAGCTCCATTCCAAGGTAGACCAGAAAGCAGATGATGAACGCCATTGGAATAAGGATCAGAACGCGTCTGATAACGTAGGTCAGCATTTTGTCTGGCCAGTCCCCTGTTAAGTCTAGAAAAATGCGGGGGCGCCCATGAAAGGGGCACCCCCGCAGTCAGGGTCAGTCGGCAGGATGTGGGAACTGATTGATCCAGATCATGCGGGTGTACGGAATATCGACTGGGTGTACGGTCATGAAGTCGAGTTCCTCAAGAGCCGGCACATCGCTGGCAACCTTGGTGTAGCCAAAGTCGGCCTTCCCTGCGCTCGCATTGACGAGCAGGTTGGGGTCGCTGTCATAGGAAGGACGGGCGATGATCTGGTCGATCTTGGCCGTGCCCTTGTGGTAGCCTTCGAACGGCACCAGCGTCGTGTAGTCGTTCATCACCACTTCATCGATCATGAACGGCCCCGAACCAATCGGATCCTGCCAGAACGGCGCCTGCTGCAGATTGATCGGATCCACACCATCAAAGTACTTCGCAGGAAGCGGTGCAAACTGGCTGAAGCTCAGCAGCACATTGGGATCGATCGTCGCGAACTTGAGCGTGACCGTATTGCCATCAGATGACAGACCCTCGAGCGTGTCACTCTCGCCAGCCACGAACGCTTCGGCACCAACGATCTTTTTGAACGTGGACTGCAGCACTGGATTGGTGATCGGGAACTTGAGAGCAGTCTTGATCGACCAGGTCACGTCATCGGCAGTGATCGCCTCGCCGTCATGCCACTTAACGCCATCCTTGAGATCAAACGAGAACGTCAGGCCATCTTCGCTGACTTCATAGCTTTCCGCCATTTCGCCACCAATTGGCGTAAGGGCGCCATCGGCCTCAAGGACCGTATCGAAGGCGTACTTGTTGAGCACGAAAATGCCCAAATTCTGCCATGGCACTTCGAAGAACTGAGCCGGTGCAGCATTGGTATAGAGGACAGACTTGCCGTTATCGTCTGGCTCGATCGTCCAGTTCTCAACGCCCCAGTTGTAGTTGTACTGCTCGTTGCCGTAGGGGGCGCCGTGGCGATCCAGGCGGTCGCTCTCATAGATGTAGAGCTGCTGGTAGTAGAGTGGAATGATATAGGCGTTCTCGTTGATGATCCGTTCCATCTCGAAGTAGCCTTCGCGCTGGACTTCAGGATCAACAGCGCCGTTGACCTTGACCACCAGCTCATTCATCCGCGGCACGTTTGGAATGGTTGGCATCAGGCCAGGTCCAAAGCGGTTGAAGTATTCCTGAAGGGCAAGCGCGGCACGAGCACCATACAGAATGTCCCATGTGACGACCGATGGACCATTGTCCATGTCAGCGGGCGGAATGGAGATCTGCGCGCCAACGTCGCCCTCAAGCTTGCGGTACGACATCTGGATTCCGACATCGCCCAGATAGGCCTGCATAGCCGCCATCAAATCTGCCGTTGCCTGATCGGCATAGTAGTAGACGACGTCGAGTTCACGGCTGGAATCCCAACCGGCTTCGGCGAGCAGCGCGCGCGCCTTGTCGGGATCGTATGCGTAGGGATTAAGGTCGTCAGGCTTGTTCGGACCATCAGGCAACAGGCCCACAGCCGGCACCGCAGCGCCTTCAAAGATGGTCTCAGCGATTGTTTCCATATCGATGGCGTAGGCGATTGCCTGGCGCACGCGTGGATCGGACAACGGATTATCGTTGATCGGCTGCGCCAGCGCCGCGCCAATGGCGGTCGTTGACATGAGGCCAGCGAGGCCAAGGGCTATCAGTTTCTTCATTTGCATTTACGTTCCCCTGTTGTGAAAGTTTGATTTTTTTAGATCCGGACCAATCCCACTCTGTTGGCCTCGAACCCCGCGAGCTCCACCTCGCGGATATTGAAGATAGTTTGATCAGCCCTCCGCTATCTGTGTGCCCACCCCAATCGGGGTGAGGACGTGATTGACGTAGACGGCATAGTTGCGCGTCAGGTGTTTGGTCAGGATGGAGACAGCCGCATCGGCGTCACGCGCCATGATGGCCTGCACCACTCCCTTGTGTTCATCATTGCTGCGCCGGTTGTGGCTGGCGACGTCGCGTGGCTCGCCCCTGGCCCGCATCAACCGGTCCACGAACGCATCGTGCAGCGCCACAAAGATTGGGTTGCCCGGAACTTCAGCGAGTACCCGATGAAATTCGACGTCGGCGTCGCGGAATTTTGGCAGATCGTCGATGGAAAGATCAGCTTTCTCGATCGCCGCAACCATCCGTCCGATCTGCGCAGGCGTCGCCCATTCGGCGGCATAGCGCGCCAGACTGGTTTCCAGGAACAGGCGCGCCTGCTCCAGGTGAGCCCCACCTTCACTACCCCGAAAAAATAGCTGCGATGCCACCGAGATACTGGAAAGCAGATCGGACAAAGCAGGATAGACCACACGTGGGCGATGTCCTTTGCGATGTGCAACCAGCCGCATGGATTCGAGCTGGCTAACCGCCTCCCGGATTGTCGTGCGCCCCACATTGAAGCGCGCGCACAAATCGCGCTCTGACGGAAGCATCGCCCCTGCCTCCAGAATGCCGCCATGGACCTCCTGAGCCAGAACACCTGCTATCTCCGCAGCCCCCAAAGTCATCCCAACCTCCGCATCGCCATCAAGCGAATGCAACCACATAGGATCCTTTGGTGTCAAACAATGATTATTTGGTCGACCAAAAATAGAGTTTGCCCCATGATGTTCATGTTGAGGACGGGGCGGATCAGCTGCAAACATGTTTCTCCCTCCTCCCGTCGAACGCTTCTATGGACCGCTTATACTTTTGATTTATCAATGAAAATCAAAATGGTTTACGGCGTTATGAGTATCGCGGATCATCAAAACCGCTCTCGGAAACCCTTGTTGACACTCTAAGATATCTCATTAACATAACAACATGATTTTTCCTCGTGTCAAGCACGATTGAAAGAGGGGCCGCAAAGGTGGGGCGCATGAAGAAGGTTCTGATTATCGGAAGCGGGGGCATCGGCCGAAGGCACCTGCGGGGTTACGCCGCGACCGGACGGGCCGAGCTTTCCATTATCGAGCCACACGCCGAGCGCCGTGCGGAGGTGGAAAGCGCCTTTACTATCCAGCAGAGCTTCGCCGAGCTTGCTCAAGCTGACCTCTCGGCGTTCGATCTGGCTGTAATCTGTGCACCCGCGCACCTTCACGTCCCTTTGATGCAGGCCTGCGCTGCGGCCGGACTGCCTTTCATGGTGGAAAAACCGCTCTCGGTGACCATGGAGGGTGTCGACGCCGCGCTCGCAGCGGTTGCCGAAGCCGGCGTTCTGGCGCGGGTCGGCTATATTCGACGCGTCGCGCCTGAAGTACTGGCCTTGCGAGAGCAGATTGCGGCGGGGCGGATCGGCGATTTGCGACTGGCCTACCTTAATTCCTCACAGGAATTTCCAAAATACCGCCCCGACTTCCAGCGCACCTATTATGCCCGACCGGAAATGGGCGGCGGCGCAATTCTCGACGCCGCAAGTCATCTGTTTGATATGTTGATCTGGCTGATGGGGAAGCCGGTTGCGGTCGGTGCCATGTATGATCGGCTGGTGCTTGAAGGCACCGACACCGAGGACACCTGCCTGGTCAACATCCGCTTCGAAAGCGGGGCCTTGGCCAATGTGACCATCAACCAGTTCCAGAAGCCCAATATTGCGCGCTTCGATTTTGTTGGCACGCAGGGCAACCTGACGCTCGAACACTCGGTGCTCAGCCTTTCCACCGACGACACCGGCAAACCCGGCGAACGGCGCGACTATATGGATGGTTTGGTGCCCGTAGACGCCCATCAGGCGCGGTTCACCATTCAGGCCAATGCCATGCTTGATGCCATCGAAGGCAAGCCCTGCCATCTGGCTACCCTGGAAGATGCCCGCCAGAATTTGATGGTGGCACTAGCGGCCAAACAAAGCTGGCTAGACCGGACAATTATTTCACTCGACCAAGCCTGAGGGGGCTTCCAATGTTCGACCTGAGTGGTCAGACGATTTTAGTCGCTGGTGGCGCCGGCCATCTGGGCACACCCGTATGCGAAACCATCGTAAAATTGGGGGGGCGTGTTTTCATTGCCGACATCAACCGCGAACGGCTCGATGCGGCCCTGACAAGCGTGGCTGCACTTGGAGGCGCCGATACCGTCGATGGAGCAATCCTGGATATTGGTGAGGAGAACTCCATCAACGCGGCCGTTTCAGCCTGCGCAACGCGATTTGGCGCGTTTAGCGGGTTGGTCAATGCCACTTTTGGCTCGACGGGCAAGCGCTTTGATGACCTGACTTCAGATGACTTCGATGCCGCCAATCACCTCAATCTCACAGGGTCTTTTCTGCTGGCGCGCAAGGTCGCGGCACAGATGACGGGCCCCGGTAGCATCGTAATGTTCGCGTCTATGTACGGCTTGGTGGCACCAAATCCGCAGAACTACCCCGACGGCATGGCCCCCAACCCGATCGAGTACGGCGCGGGCAAAGCAGGAATGGTGCAGATGGTTCGCTATATGGCAGCCCATTTCGGGTCGCGCGCCATACGAGTCAATGCCGTGGCGCCGGGCCCATATCCCAATCCCGGCGTTGTTGGGAGCCACCCCGAATTTGTCGAAAACCTCCGTCGCTCCAACATGCTCGGCCGCATTGGCGAAGCCCATGAAACAGCCGGACCCGTCGCCTTTCTTCTCTCACAGGCTGCCAGCTACATGACCGGACAGGTCCTGAGCGTCGATGGTGGCTGGACCGCGTGGTAACCCCGATGACAATGCAATTCCCGTTTGGCGACCGGCCACTCAAGCTCGCAATGCTGGGCATGGTTGAAGGCAATGGCCATCCCTATTCCTGGTCGATCATCGTCAATGGTCGCTATAATGCCAGGGCATTGGCCCAATGCCCTTATCCGGGCATTACTGACTACATTACCAAACAACCCGCTTCCACGCTGGGCATTCCAGGAGTTGAGGTCACCCACGTGTGGACCGATGATCCTGCCGATGCCGTATCTGTGGCCGCAGTGGCCGAGATCGCCAATGTCGCAGAGCGGGCCGAGGACGTTATCGGTCATGTAGATGCCGTGCTGGTCGCGACCGACAAGGGTCACGAGCATGTCGCACGCTGTCGCCCCTTTGTTGAGGCCGGCATTCCTGTATTTGTTGACAAGCCGCTATGCACCAGCAGCGCGGACCTCGCGATTTTTGGGGACTGGGTCGCCGAGGGAAAACCGATCATTTCCTCTTCGGCCATGCGCTACGCCAAGGAATATGCCCCCTACCACCGCTCGACCCATGAATTCGGTGAATTGCGGCACATCTCAATGACCATGGCCAAGAGCTGGGAGGCCTATGGCATCCACGCGCTCGAGGCAGTCTATCCCATCGTCGGACCCGGCTTTGTGTCGGTGCAGAATATCGGGGAAGGCAATTCCAACATCGTACACCTGCGCCACCGCGACGGCGTGGATATCACCCTTGCCGTAATCGGCGATCTTTATGGCGGCTTCGGATTGATGACCCTGGCCGGCACTAAAGGCTCAACCCAATTGCGGACACTCGACACCTATCACAGCTTCAACACCCAATTGGTAGCATTCACCAACTGGCTGCGTACGGGCAAGCCCCCAGTGCCCTGGTCCGAGACGCGTGAGCTGATGCAGATGGTAATTGCGGGCATCGAAAGCCGCAAACAGGGCGGCGCAAAAATCCTTCTTAGCGAGATGAGTTAGACCATGAGCGTACTCGATAGCTTTTCACTCAAGGGCAAAGTCGCCCTCGTTACCGGCGGCGCCGGCCTTTATGGACGCCAGATTGTGGCCGCCCTGGCACAAGCCGGTGCCACCACGTTCATCGCCTCGCGCGATCTGATCAAACTCGAAGCCGTGGCAGAAGAAGAGCGGGCGGCGGGAAACAATGTGACCGCGCTCCCGCTCGACCTCAGCTCGGATGCCTCCATTGAAGCGCTGCACAAATCAGTGCTTGAACAGGCTGGCCGATGCGACGTGCTGATCAACAACGCCGTGACCCGGTCAGCCATTTCGGGCTGGGATCACAACCTTGACGAATATGACCGGAGCTTGCGCGTCAACGCCTCTGCCCTGTTCAAAATCACCTCCTTGTTTGGCAAGTCTATGGCGTCCAACAGGGCGGGATCGATCATCAATATCGGCTCGATGATGGGCAGCGTCGGTATCGAGATGGACAATTATGCCGGCACCGACATGCAGGCTGATCCGTCTCCCATCTATCATTATGAAAAGGGCGGCATGCTCAACTTTACCCGCTGGGCCGCCAGCATTTTGGGCAAGGACAATGTGCGGGTCAATTGCCTGGCCCCCGGCGGCTTTCTGTCCGGCCAGCCAGAGCGCTTTGTGGAGAACTACTCCAACCGCACCCAGCTTGGTCGCATGGCGAACGACACCGACTTGATGGGCGCCATCGTCTTCCTCGCATCTGACGCATCCGTCTACATCACCGGGGCCAATATCCCGGTCGATGGCGGCTACACAGCAAAGTAACACGGAAAAAAATTATGTCCGAAAAACTGCTCTATTCAGCCACCCCTGCCACACAGGACCGTATGCGCCCTAGTCGTGTTTTGCGCACCATTGCCGCCGGTGGCGTGGCCAAAGTGCTCAAGCTCAACACCTTCGACGCCAAGGTGGCCGAGATCTTTGCCCAGGCCAGACCCGATGCATTGTGGCTCTGCCAGGAGCACACCTCCGCGAGCCTGGAAGCTATCGAAAACCAGATCCGTGCCGCCAAGATCTATGATGTCGACAGCCTGGTTCGCGTCGCCCGTGGCAGCTATTCCGACTACATTCGCCCCCTCGAAGCGGACGCTACAGGCCTGATCGTACCCCATGTCATGGGCGCCGCTGACGCCCGGGCTGTTCGCGACATGACCAAGTTTGCCCCACTCGGCCGTCGCGCCGTGGATGGCGGCAACAATGACGGCATGTTCACCCGGGTCGGTTTTGGCGACTACCTTGAAACCGCCAACAAGGAACGCTTCGTCTGCCACCAGATCGAGGATCCTGAAGCTCTCGACGAGATCGAGGCCATTGCCGAGATCGATGGGGTGGACGCGCTCTTCTTCGGCCCCGGCGACTACTCTGTGCGCCTTGGCATTCCCGGCCAGATCCAGGATCCCCAGATAGTCAAGGTGCGCGAACGCGTCGCCGAAGTCGCGCGCAAGCACGGCAAGATCGCGGCCACCGTGGGTGGCAAGGCCAATGTGAAAGACTACGTCTCGATGGGTTACAATTTGCTCAGCGTGGGCGCCGATGTAGTGGCTCTGTCGACCTATGCTGACGACATGCTCTCTGCATTTGACGCCATCTAGGAGACCGGCATGAACCTCGACGCGCTGCGCCAGACAATACTCGATGACCGCACCAAGGGAATTCCAGGTGGCGTTACTCCCTTCCCGCTCGCCGAAATCGGCGCCAAGGGCTGGAACGTTCTTTCCGAAGATCTGCCCTTGCCGCTCATGGTGTTGCGACGCAGCGCGCTCGACCACAATGCGACAGTGTTCAACGCTTATCTGGAAGCCAACGGGCTCTCACTTGCCCCCCACGGCAAGACGACAATGAGCCCGCAGATATTTGCCGAGCAATTGGCAAACGGGGCCTGGGGCATTACCGCAGCCACCGTTAGCCAGGTGCAGGTGATGCACCACTTTGGCGTCAAACGCATTATTTTGGCCAACCAGCTCCTGGGTCGGGCCCACTTGCGCAGCGTTGCCGCCCTGATCAATGGCGACCCCGCGCTTGAATTCTACTGCTTTCTCGACTCGGCCGCGCAGCTTGACAATATGCTGCACCACTTGAAGTCGGCGGAACTGGCTCGTCCCATCAAGATCCTGATCGAGATAGGAGCCACCGGCGGACGTACAGGCACTCGCTCACCACAGGCAGCATTGGCATTGGCGGAAAAACTGGCGCAGAGCGATAAGCGTGCCGTCCGTTTTGCGGGATTGGCAACGTTCGAAGGCGTGCTGCCCGGCATCGACAAGAACCCGATGCTGATCGACGAGTTTGCCCGGTCCATCGTTGCGCTGGCGCAGGACCTGCCCGCAGAGCTCTATGCAGATCTGGACGAATTCATCCTCTCGGGCGGCGGATCCTCTCATTTCGACCTGATCGCGGACCGGTTCCGCGCCCTCGATTTGACGGTACCAGTGCGGGTATTGCTGCGTTCGGGCTGCTACGTCACCAACGATTCAGGCGCCTACAAGAAGGCGCAGGATGAGGCCAAGGCCGACCCGCGTCGCTCTTGGAAGTCCGATTTGCAGCCGGCCCTCGAGGCGTGGGCCTACGTACAGTCCATGCCCGAACCAGGGTTGGCATTTCTTTCCATGGGCAAGCGCGACGTCCCCTATGACGCTGGCTTTCCTACCCCGATCAAACGCTATCGGCCAGGCACAGGATTCTTGCCGATTGGCACAGCGGAAGTCTTCGCCACCAACGATCAGCACGCCTATGTGCGGCTGGATGGCGACGCCGATTGGAAGGTGGGCGATCTCATCGCGTCGGGGATATCCCATCCCTGCACGGCCTTTGACAAATGGCGTTTCATACCCGTGGTCGACGACGCCTACACCGTCATCGATGGCATACTGACATTTTTCTGATCCAGGGTTTCGAACCATGTCTAAAACTATCCTGTTTGGCGGGCTTTTCCACGAAACCCATAGTTTCCTTGCCGATAAGACCGGCATCGAGCAGTTCGAGGATGTCGGCATCAACATTGGCCAGGCAGCGATTGACCGCAATCGAGGCAACGGGTCGCCGAGCGCGGGCTTCATCGACTTCGCCGAAAAGGCAGGTTGGCACATCCGGCCAACCATCCAGATGGGCGCCCAACCCGCCGGCAAGGTGACAGATGAAGTTGTTGATCTGTTCTTCAAGCACTTTCTGGCCGGCCTTAATCGCCACTTGTCCGACATCGATAGCATCTATCTTGTGCTGCATGGCGCCATGGTCAGCGAAAGCTCCGATGACGTTGAAGGACTCGTGCTCAAGACGATCCGCGAACGGCTTGTGGCAGCCGGTCGCGGTAACCTGCCCATCGCCGCAGTTCTCGACCTGCATGGCAATATCTCCCAGACCATGGTGGACAACGCCACCGTGTTGCGCGCCTATCGGGAAAACCCGCATACCGATGCCTATGATGCAGCGATCGCGACTTGCGAACTGCTCGATACTGCCTTTGACGAGCCCCGCCTCAAACAACTGCATCGGCCAACAAAATACGTTCTTTCGCCAACTGGTGTGGGTTCGGTAAACCAGCCAATGCTTGGCGTTCTCGCGGCTGCCCGTGCCATTGAGGCATCCGATCCGGACATGTTGTCAGTCAACGTCATGGCCGGCTACGCCTATGCTGACATCCCTGATTGCGGCTTTAGCCTCAATTGCCTCACAAAAGGCCCGATCGACAGGGCTGAGCGACATCTCGATGATCTGGTGGCCGTTCTCGAAGCCAATATTGCCGCCGGATATCCCCAGGAAGACGATCTGGACACAGCTCTGGCCAAAGCCGACGCCCTGCCACCCGGGGTTGGACCCATTCTCCTCATCGAACCTGCCGACAATATCGGCGGCGGCACCCCAGGTGACGCGACAGGGCTGCTGGCACCGCTGCTCGCGACGGCCCGCACTGGTATTCTTGCCGCAATTGCTGATCCCCAATCGGTGGCGCAATGCCAGACTGCAGGCGTGGGCGCCACGGTATCGCTGCGCATCGGTGCAAAGACAGATGCCCACCATGGCACGCCCATCGATTTCACCGGAACCGTCGAGCGCCTGAGTGATGGTCACTTCGATCTCGAGAACCCGAAATCACATATGGCCTCGATGAGCGGCACCTCTTTCAACATGGGCAGATGTGCCGTCGTCGCCAACGATCAGGCCAGGATTTTGCTAAGCTCCCGCAAGACGGCACCAATGGATCTGGGTCAGTTTCATTCACAGGACCTGCGACCCGAAGATGCCACCTATGTCGTGATCAAGGCCGCTGTCTCGCACCGCGCTGCCTATGATCCAATCACCCGGGCCAGCTTCTATGTCGATACGCCAGGACTGTGTACCAGCGACCTACGCCGCCTGCCGTACCGCAAACTCACCGGCAAGGTCATCTCTTTGGAGTAACCAAGCAAGCACAATGACGCTACGCGCGACAGGGCCCGAAAATGCGGGGTGGCGCATCACATCGCCCCACCCCAGTGCGTCAGATCTTGTCGGCGGCGCGCAGATCAGCATGCAGTTTGGCTTGATAGGCGGCGCGCGCCGCTTCGTCGACTTTGGCGCTTTCGCCATAGTAGATAAAGCCCAACGCGCGCCGCGCACGCGACGGCGACGTGTTGGCACCAGCCCAGTGCACCGTCTTGGAGTGATGCATCAGGAATGTTCCGGCCTCACCGGGAAACGCCACTGTGGCAGCCTTGTCTTCGTCCGTCCCAAAATCAGTTATGCCCTGGGAAAATCCGAGGATTTCCGACCGCCCGTGCGGTCGATAACCCTCGTCCTTATGCGAGCCCCTCAGATAGTGGATGCAACCATTTTCCTCATCCACGCGCTCCAAAGCCAACCATCCGGTCACGGCGGCAGGCGGGGTGAAGTGAAAGTAGTACCCGTCCTGATGCGGCGGCGTCGGCTTGCCAATTCCAGCCGGTTTGTTGAAATACTGAAGATTGACCGCATGCACCCGTTCACCCAGCATGGCCTCGGCCATCTCGTGAATAGACGATGTTTCCATCAGATCGCGAAAATACTCGTCATAGAGATGCAAGTTCTGCATTTGCTTCAGCGTCGCCCGGCTCCCTTTCTCCTCATAGTAAATCTCGGTATCTTTCATCCGAGGCAGGCACTCATCGACATAGCGTTGAAATTGGGTGTTGATCTCCGCCATTTTGGGGGCATCGAACAACGGCTGTATGGCGACATACCCATCCCGGTCAAAGTCCTGTTTCAGGCTGGTAAGCGGGGTTTGATTGGCCGCGGACATATACTCTCTCCCTTTGGATTTTCTCATCGACAATCAAAGACCAGCCGAAGCGCGACGTCTGTTGAGCAATACGACGGCAAACAAGGAATTCCGATTGGGGCCAACTGTAACCAATGGCAATCAAGTCGATTGCGTGGTGCTCTATGGCGATGACGCGGACTATCAGCCCCGATGAAATAGAATTGCGAGAACACCGACTTGGTCGGTTTGACCGCCGCATGCCCATTGGTCCGGTCTGCTGGGATTTTCACGACCTGTTGTGGATACATGAAGGAAGCGTCACGCTAACTGTCGCCGATGCCCCAACCCTCAAACTGATGGCGCCAGCGGGCATTCTTATCCTGCCGCACACCCCGTTTTCCGGGGCTGCGGTGGGGGGCTACGCCAGCGCCTCAATCTGCCACTTCACCTGGGTGGATGCCCATATGCACTCTTTGGCCGGCCCCGGCTATCGCCTGCCGCGACGCGGCGAGGCCATGCATGTGCAGGCCATGTTGCGCCTCAGTCTGGAACTCGCCGAAGCCGAGAGTGCCTCAGACTTCGCGCGCCGCCGCCGGCTCTTGCTGGCCATTCTTGACTGTTTTGACCATCCCGCCACCGCCCTTCACGCCGAAAAACCCGGTAGGGATTCACAGCTGGATATGGCGTGGGGGATGGCCGGCAAGACCCTCGGCAAGATGCGAACGCTGAGCGACGTCGGTAATCTGATGGGGGTGCACGAAAGCGCGCTTCGCGAACGGCACCGCCGGCAGTTTGGCTCATCAGCAGGACGTCATCTGCGCGAATTGCGGCTGCGGCGCGCCGAGGATCTTTTGTCGACTACCCGCTTCAGCGTGGGCGAAATAGCGTTAATGGTTGGCTATGGCCACGCCGAGACTTTCATAGCTGCCTTTCACCGAAGCCGCGGCTGCACCCCCGGACAGTTCCGCCACCGCTCCAACCCCTTTGCCTGAGGCACCATGCACCTGCTCGAAACCCGCACCCTCTATGCCAATCCCGACCCGCTGCTGGTTAGCCGACAGGCGGCATTTCCTGGATTGATCCGTCTGGCCGACGGCAAGCTGCTTGCCATGTTTTCGATCGGGCAGGCTTTCGACGCCGCCGACATGCGCGCCTATGTCAGCATCAGCCGGGACAATGGCCAGATCTGGAGCCCCCCTGCACAATTGCACGATACCCGTCTTGACCCGATGGAGTCAGAAAGCTTCAAGCCCCTGCAACTGGCAGATGGGAGCCTGTTGGCGACCGGCTATGTATTCGTTCGGCCCGACGCCCTCACGCCGATCGTCGATCCCGCGACCAATGCGCTCCTGCCCATCCACAACAAGCTGGCGCGCTCAGTTGATGGAGGGTTCACATGGACCACCCCGGAGCGCTTCTCCATCGACGACGTCGGCCTGGAGCTTTCGGGACCTTTCCTCCAACTCGCATCAGGCAGAATACTCGGCGCTGCTGCGCCATTCCACCTGGGCCCTTCGGGACATGAGGGGTGGCTCATCAGCAGCGATGACAATGGCACCTCCTGGCAGCGTCAGGCCGTTTTCTTCCGTTCCGAAGGCGGTCATATTGCACCGTGGGAATGCCGCCTGATCGATTTTGGAAACGAGAGGATCGGTGTGCTGTTCTGGGCTTATGACTTGGCCAGCGATCACCACCTCAGCAACAGACTGGCTCTGTCCGATGACGGTGGCACGAGCTTTACAACCATCGACACCGGCATTTCCGGACAGGCATCCAACGCCATCGCGCTCGGACCCAACGAACTCCTAAGCATTCATGCCCACCGTGAGACCCCGATAGGCCTGAAAGTCTATCGACTGGCACTCGCGGGCGGCACAGTTCAGGTTACCGACATGCTATCGCTATTTGGCGATGAAATGTCGGGACAAGGCGTCGCGCGCAATAGAGACCCCTTCGCCAACCTCCGCTTTGGCCAGCCGGGGCTATTGGCGCTGGGCGAAAACGAGTATCTCGCCAGTTGCTGGCAGATTGAAAACGGCCAGCACATTATCAAGACTTTTCGCATCAGGCTTTGAGGGGCGCATCACCGTGTCTGCACAGACCGAGCTCACCGATTACGCCAAGCTCAGGCGGCTGCCTTTTTTCTACAGCTATGCCGTGCTCACCTCGACGGCCGTGCTGTGCACGGTCGGGGCACCGCTGGTACTGTTTGCGGCCGAGATAGGGATAGATGAGGATCGCATCGGGCTATTGGGCGGCATCATGCCGTTCTTTCAGCTCCTTGGCGTCGCCAGCCTGCCGGTAATCGTCCACTTTGGCACGCGTCGTGTGGCCGCGCTGGCGCTTCTGACACGCTACCTGTTTCTTCTTCCGCTCTTCTTCACACCGTTCTTTCTGTCGTCACCCAACCTCGCCTTCGCGTTGATCTTCTCCTCGATAGTTGGCTTTGCCGTTTGCCGGACTCTCTCGGAGTCGGCGGCCGCGCCCTGGTCTCAGGAGTTCATTCCCCGATTGGTGCGCGGCCAGATTGGTGGGCGCGTCGCGCTAGCTTATCTGCCCGTCGCACTCATTGGATCATTCCTGATTCAACGCTGGCTCGATAGTCAGAGTGGCATCGAGCGCTTCTACCCCGTCTTCGGCGTTGGAATTTTGTTCGGCATTTTTGGCGCCCTCAGCCTGCTCGGGCTCAAGGGTGGAAAACCAAAATTGACAAGCACACGCTGGACCCAGACCTTGGGCGAACTGCGTATTCCATTGCGCGACGGCAATTTCCTGTCGTTCCTGTACGCCTCGGGCAGCCAGTATCTCATTCTTTCAGCACTCAACATTTTCATGTTGCTGTTTTTCCGGGAGCGTCTGGGCATCTCCAGTGGGCAATTGGTGTTGATGTCAGCATTGATTCCGGTTGGGGCTGCAGCGGGCAGTTTTGCCACCGGCTGGTTCATTGACCGCTATGGCACGCGCGCTATCCGCATCACCCTGCAATCTCTTCAGGTTGTGATGCTGCTCGCCCTGCCACTCGCCCATGCTGGCATTCCAGGAATCGAACTCCTCGCCGGCACTGCGTTCTTTTTGTTCGGCTTTCTGGTGCAAGGCGCCATCATGGCTGGCAACATTTACATGCTTAATTATGTGCCACCCGAGAACCGCGAAAGCTATATGGCACTGGCCTATAGCAGCGACGGCCTGTTCGGCGGCGGCCTGACCGTGCTTGCTGGCGTACTGGTACATCGCTTCGAATCCACCGGCGTATCCATCGCTTCCGTGGTTCTGGGCGGCTACGAAATGCTGTTCATTGTGGGAGCCATCATCACCGCCAGTTCCGCGGCGGTCTTCGCCATGTTGCGCGAAGAAGGCGCAACGGGTGTTCGCGATTTCCTCGGGCAATTCTCTACCGGCAACCCTCTGCGTGCGCTCTGGGGCATCCAGCGCTTTTCAAGCTTCACCTCGGAGCAACGTCGTCGGGATCTGGCCTATGGCTTTGGTGGGACCGGCAGCACCCTGGCCAAGAACGAGCTGATTGCTGCCCTGTCCGATCCCAGCTTCGATGTGCGTCACGAAGCGATCCGCGCGCTGGGACGCCTGCCCGTAACACCAGACACAGTGCGCGCGCTGGAAAGTGTGCTGACCTACGACGGACTGACAGAACTGCAATACGCGGCGCTGGACTCACTGGGTCAGTTGCGTGCCAAGAGTAGTGCCGACAGGATTGCCCTGTTCCTCGAAGACACCAACCCGCTGCTGCGATCACGGGCCGCGCGATCATTGGGCGACATCCGTGACCCACGCCACCTTCCGGCCGTGCGCACCATGCTGACCGATGATGAAGATGCGGATTGTCGACTGGCTGCTGCATCCGCTTTGGGCAAATATGGCGACCGGGACAGCATTCCTGCACTCGTAGCCATCTACTGCGCGCAGGCTGAGGATATCGGCATGATTGGCGAGCCGCGCAGCAAGGTCGTGTTGCTGGCCATTGCCAAGATCCTCAAGATTGAGGAGCGCTTTGCCCGAAACTGGCGCCGTGAAGAAAGACTGCCGGGCCTGAGCCTTCCAGATCTGCTGTCGCGCGTGGCAAAATCGCTGCCGGGCGCTGGAGCTGCAGAACGCCGCGCAAACCTTATTGAACAAGCGGCGGACCTGGGCACCGGATCGACACAGCCCAGTTTTGCTGCACTACAGCATCTGTTGCCCGACATTCAGGCCTCGCGCCATGCCGACAAGCAACTTGTATCAACCCTGCTGCAGGGTACATCGGCCATTACCGAACCCCATCGCGCACTGATGGTTCTGATCACCATTGCCATGCAGGTAGTGTTGCAGCATGTCCGAGATTAGCCGACGGTCTAGGGGCGCAGACGTGCCCAATGGGCATCAAGCCGCCCCGGCTCACCCGCATAATATACCACCATGACGTCGCCATCGCCCTTTGCGGTGGCTGACGGCAGTCCGAAGCTCCAGACATCCATTTCCGACAGCGTGCCCGCGAGCGTTGTATCGGCACTGCCTTCCGTCGCTGCCTGGTGATCATAGAGGGTCAGCTCGGTTTGTGGCAGAAAAGGCGCATCGAGACTGTCTGCAAGCCGCACGCGGATCGACCGGGAGCCAAATCGGTCGACCCAGGCCAGTATGACCCGCCCATCATCGAGGATGGCAGGGCGCGCCGCCTGATCGGCAAAACCGATATCTTCGGGTGCGGTCCAGCTCTGACCGGCATCGTGGCTGATCCGCCTGTGAATGTTGCGATAGGCAGCGGCTGCACGGTCGTAGGTCCAGGCAAAGCTCACAAGCGCGTCCGTTCGCGACGCCGCCACCCGCAGATCCCAGTTGAATATGACGCCGGACGGATCGCACGCGGCAACAACAGGCGATTGCCAGTTCTGCCCACCATCATCGGAGTGCAACAGCACAGCACGCTGAGCCCACGGACCCGCATCAAGATAGGTCTTGTTGGTCTCTATGCTCATCGCCAGCCGCCCGTCGCTGAGCACCACAATTGGCGATGTTAGACTTGGCGGCCCCAGATCTGCCGGCAACGGGATGTGCTGCCAGTCCGACCATGTTTGGCCACCATCAGAAGACCGTGACAGTACGATTGCCATGGGCAGGCAACCTTCCGTCTCGGGATTGAAAAGTGGCTTGCCCGGAAAACTGCTGCGATCAACCCACATCGCAGCCGCCATCAGCTCGCCTGGAGCGGTTTCGGTCAAATAGGCCAATTTGATTGTGCCGCTCGCGCCTGCAACCCTTGGCGCCATTGGCAGCCCTGGATGCGGCACCCACCCCAAGCCATCGCGGTGATCGGCGAACACTAGAAGGGTCTCGTCGTCGCTGTCTTTTCCCGACCCAACCCTGACCGTGGCAATCAGCACGCCGGTTTCGAGAGCCACCACGCTAGGGAAGGTATGGCAGGCCTTTGCAGTGCCCGCCTCACCCGATGCCAGCACCCCGGAAGCGACCAGTTTCATGACGCCGGTTGCTGGCGCCCGGGCCATCCCATCAGCAGTAGCACCGATTTCTCGGCCTCGCGCGCGTCCTTTTCATCCTTGAAGATGCGCATGACGCAGCGCGGTTCGGTGCGGCTGATCACATCGTAGACGAGGTGATAGCCGGTTTTGTCCATGATTGGCCCGATCCAGCCGGCGCAGTGATCGCAATAGCGCTCCATCGGCTTGGCATCATTGTCCATCGCCTTGGTCAGGCTCGGACACTTGTTCATATGCAGTTCGAGATGGGTGTCATCGACGGTCAGCTGAAGATCGCAGTTCTCTTCCTCTTCGATCACCGACCAGTACTGCCGCATGCCCTCAAGGCCTTTGGTCTCAATGAGATCGAGAATATGGCGCTCCTGGTTCTTGCTGATCTCGAGCCAGTAAAGGTCGAGATCGGCCTGCCCGCGCGTCTCCAGAAACTTGAAGACTTCGTTGTAAAAACGGGTGAAGTGGTCACTGGGGATCATGTGCGCCTCCGAATGACCTGCCGGCAGGCCCCTGGACCGGTAATTTCGGTGTCGACCCTGAAGGGCGTGCCCTCTGCGATAGCGTCATTGACCTTGATCGTCTGGTCGCAGAAATGCGGCGAGACGGCTGGCGCAATCTTGGCGACATGATGAAATGCGGGACAATGGCGTACTGTGAGCACGATCTCATCTTCGCCCACAACGATGTCGAAATCAGCGCCTTCACGCGCAAAGAAATGCTGCCAGTGGCGCGCCAGTTCATTAGGGTCGCCGGCCTGCATATGCCTGCGCAGATCCACATAGACATCCTTGCCAACCTTGGCAAAAATCTCATGCAGCACATCAACGCCATAGCGTTCGACAATGAAGTCGATCGTCGTATTCACCGCGCCGTGGAAGTCCATATGCACATTGCCGTCCTCCTGATAGCGGAGGGGATTTTCAGGCTGCTTTTGCATGCTCTCGCCTATATAGGGACTTGCCACCAATCACTGTCTCGACCACTGCCAGATCTGTTGGGTCCAGCACGACAAAATCGGCCAGCTTACCCTTTTCAAGGCTACCCATGTCCGCCGCGCGCCCGATCACCCGGGCCGGCACCAGACTCGCAGCGTGCGCAGCGCGAACCAGATCGGCGCCCGCCATGGCCATATAATTGCGCAAACCTTCATCTGGCGTCAGTGAAGAACCGCACAGGCCGCCATCGCGGTCGCGTACTGCCTTGCCTGGCGCACTGGTGACGAAGTAGCCGGGGTAGAATTCGAACTCAGTGCCAGCAAGCCCCGCATATTTCATCGAGTCCGTTTCAAGGAACACCCGATCCGCCGGCAACTGCGCGAGAATCCGCAACAGCTTGGGATGGGTGTGAATGCCATCTGCAACCACACCAAGTGCCAGATCCGGCTCTGCGAGCAGCGCGTCGGGCAGCGAAAACACGTGAACACCCGAACCGTCGGCGGGCAATGTGCGCATCACATCGTACATGTGGGTCACCGCATCAATGCCCCAGCTCACATAGCGCGACACATCATCGGGCCCAGCCTGACTGTGACCCAGGTGCACGGAAACGCCATTGTCCTTCATGATCCCAATGAACTGTTCTGCACCGTCAAGCTCCGGCGCGATCGTCACTGCGGCCAGTCGCCCCTTGGCGCTGTCGAGCATGAAACGGGCCAGATCATTGGACGGCAACTGCAGGTTTTGCGGGTTATGCGCACCAGGTGAATTAAAGCACGGACCTTCACTGTGAATCCCCAGTGCTCGCGCGCCCTGCGCCAGTTCACAAGCGTCCGACAACCGGCCCAGCACATCTGCAAACTCTGCGGGTGGCTGACACCCAATAGAGGGCAGGAACCCGGTAACACCCCGAGCCAACAGCTTGCCCGAAGAATCAGCCACGCCATCCGGTGTTGCGTCTGAATAGAGGTTGACATCAAAGCCATGCTGCAGGACGTCAATAATGCCGGGGACGATGATCTTGCCGCGGCAGTCTACCGTCTGCCAGTCAGCAGATGTGACACTGCCCGGCAGAGACAAGCCAACGATCCGGTCGCCTGATACCAGCAAGTCTCGAAGTACCACACCAGCGGGTGTAACGACCAACGCACCGGTCCAGTTCTGCTTGACACCCATCATGGAACCCTTATTACCATGTTATTATGCTAATGGGTTAACTCAGTTGGAGCCGGGTGTAAATATGGATCAACGCGTTGTCTGCATTACCGGCTCAAGCCACGGCATTGGCCTTGCTATAGCCAAAGCCTTCGCTGTGTCGGGCGCGCGAGTGATCATCAATTCCCACAAGCGGGACCAGCATGTCGAAGTGGCGTTGGCCGAGATTTCGCAATTGGGTGAAGTTGCGTTCATTCAGGCGGATCTGTCCCAGTCGGGTGAGGCAGAGCGTCTGGTTGCCGCGGCCCATGCGCAATGGGGACGCCTAGATACCTTGGTCAACAATGCCGGCACTTTCCTCGATGCCCCGTTTGGCTCCCTGACCGAAGACATTTTCGATCGCACGTTCGCGCTCAATGTGCGCGCCTACATGTTCGCGAGCCAAGCCTTCGCGCAGCGCGTTATCACCGGGCAGACCAATCCCAGTATTCTGTGTGTCGGTTCCACAAACTCCATGGCGGCCGAGCGCGATAGCGTGGTCTATGATTCCTCCAAGGGCGCGGTCCTGATGCTGATCAAGTCGCTGGCCGTGACGTTGGCCAATCGCGGCATCAGGGTGAATGGGGTTGGCCCCGGTTTGGTGCGCACACCTTTGACAGCGCAGGCCTTGGCCTCCGATGACATTAGCAATAGCCTTGCACGACAGATTCCCTTAGGCAGAATTGCCGAGCCGGAAGATATCAGCGGCGCAGCAGTCTTCCTCGCTTCTGATGAAGCGCGCTATATCACCGGGCAAATGCTGTTCATCGATGGCGGGATTCTCGCCAATCAATTGTCTTGGGGCGCCTAGCAGTGAATGTTGATCTTGCACCACGGCATCTTCAGTTGCGGGCCTTGTTGTTCCGGCGCTGGAAGACCAATGGCCTGAGGACCGGCGACAAGATCGAGTCACAGAACGAAATCACCAAATTCTGCGAATTCTCGCTGATCACGGTGATCAAGACGCTCAAAGATCTGGAAAGCGAAGGTATCATTCGCCGACAGGTGGGCCGTGGCTCGTTTCTGGTCAAGGCGCCATGGGCCGAGGCCCATCACCGGGTCGGCTTTTTCTACAACCGCAACATTGTCGGTGGCGGCATCTTCAACAACGAATTCTACACCAGGCTGGTGATCGCACTCGAAGGCAGCGTAGTCTCGGAAGGGCACGAGTTCTTCATGGGCAGTTTCACCCACGCAAAAGTGCCCATCACCCTCTGGGATCGGCTCGACATGGTGGTTCTGACTGGCATCACCGGCGAGACAGACATTTCTTCGCTCAGTGATACGACCAGCCAGGTCAGCGTGCTCGACGCCGAAATCGATCAACCCGGCGTGCACAGCTACCGGCTCGACTACGGCCCTGCATTCAGGGGAATGTTTGACAAACTGGGCAACAAGCCCAATCGCGTTCTCTATCTCGATACTGTGCACATTTCGAGCGAGCAGGCGTCGCGCCTTGCGGCGTTCAAATCTGCCTGCGAGCAGGCAGACGCGGTGCAAACACTGCGCATTACCACGGTCAATCAGGAAGATCATGTCACCGAGATTTCAGAGCTCGAGGCAGTGATTGCCGATTTCCAGCCCGACTTGATCTGCGGTTACATGCACCACCGCTGGCAGGCCCGAATGGCCGAATGCCTCGCCAAACCGGTGCGCATCTACCCGTTCGGCCTGGATTCGCGGCGTCCGGGCTTTGTCGTGGATAGCGACAGCTGGATGAAGACCATCCTGCCCATCATCTACCAGAAGCTGGAAGAGCGTCGCGCTGAAGGCGACACACACACATTTCCGGCCCATTTCGTTCCATAAGATAGGATTGCCCAATGCTCAAGATCATCGATAGCGGTGCTCGCTCCAACTTGCCTTTCAGCCCCGCATTTCAGGCAGGCGAACTCATGTTCGTCTCTGGCCAGGCCTCGGTGGATAATGAGTCTGGAGCCATCATTACCGGCACATTCGAAGAGGAAATGCGCCGGTCGATCGAGAACCTGCGCGCCATTCTCGAGGCGGGCGGACTGTCTCTGGACCATGTGATCAACGTCAAATCCTACGTCGCCGACGAAGCGGATCTGGCGCTGTACAACCAGATCTACCCTGACTACTTCAGCGAACCACGGCCGAGCCGCAGCACCATTGTTGGCGTCCTCGGCACCAAGCTCAAGTTTGAACTCGACTGCGTCGCCTACGCCGGCGCAACGCGTCAGCAAGCTGAGCGCATCGCCTGAAACTAGTTGCGGGACGCATTGACGCGTCCCGCCACCTCTGTACCAGGCTTATTGGGGATCCAGACCCAGCGGATCGGCATCCAGCGGCCAGATCGGCCGTTGCAAACGTTTGAACGGCAACGCGTCCCAATCAGGATTGCTGGTGCCCGGCGTTGCCACGAACAGCTGCTTGCGGGCGATGGGCGCGAACAGGTCCTTCTGCTTGTAGAGGTTCTTGATCGCAACCACCTGCTTGCCCTCAAAGACGATACCGTGTCGGCTCATCAGGTCCAGGGAATACAGATTGGTGCGCAACGTCGTCAGCAGCACCTCGATCCCTGCGACCCGAACAACCGCCACATCGCCAATCATGATCTTCTCATCGCCCAGGTGATCTTGAAAAGAGTTGGGGGCGAGATGGAGAACCTCGGCATCGACGTCCAGGGCCGGCCCCGAATGGGGCTCATACTTGCCGCCAATGCGTAACCGCAGTTTCGCACCCACTCCGACCTGGTGGCAGATCTTGACTGCCAGCGGGTCCCACAAAGGCACGACCGCAGCGTTACTGATCCCGGCATCAAGCAATGCCTTGAGCACATATGTCGTATCGCCCGGGGCGCCGCTGCCGATCTGATCGGCTGTATCAGCGATCACCAGCGGTTTGTCCCCCACGACGCGAGCTTCGGCAATTGCCGCTTCAAAAGGTGTGAAGGGCAGTGTCGCTGCAGCACGGATGGCATAGAAGCGTTCACCAAACTCTGCTGCAACACGGTCCGCGTGCGCCTGCTGGCCATCAACCACCGCCAGCATCTTGGCGCCTGCCAACGGCACGTCCGCCCAGGGAAAACCATGATTGAGCGACAGCGAGAGAATGCCGCCCTTCCCTTCCGCCGCGGCCATGTCAGCGCAAAATTCGATCATTGGCCCTTCCATGGTGGTCGGGAATAGCCCCATGCTCCTGCAGTCGAAGAGCGCCATTTTCGGCGCGATCTCGTCAGCAAGCATGCGCTTGGCCAGATCAAAAACTTCTTCGGCACGCTCATTGTGATCAATGTGCGGATAAGTCTTGTAGAAGACGATCACATCCGCAGCCTTGATGAGCGTCTGATCGATATGGGCGTGCAGATCCAGTTCGAGCGCGATCCGCACATCGGGTCCAACGATGTCGCGCATACGCGATACAATATCGCCCTCACAATCATCATATCCATCAGCAATCATGGCGCCATGCAGATACATGAGAATTGCATCTACAGGGCCGGCGGCTTTCAGATCGCTCAGGATCCTGTCCCGCATTGTCTCAAAGGCATGCCGTGTCGTCGGCCCAGCCGGATTGGCGAATGCAAACAGACTTTGCACGACCTCCCAGCCTTCCTGTTGGGCGCGTTTAAGCCAGGTCTGTCCAGGCCCACTCCACGGCGAGGGCGCGGCGTTGGCAATGTCGGCTTCATTCCAGAAACAGTCGTGGAAATCCTCCAATGCCGTGGGAAAGGAAGCGAACGTGTTAGTTTCGGTGCCGAGCGTCGCGATAAAAATGCGCATCTAAGAGTAGTCCTCTCGCTTCAGGTCAACTGGGACCGGGCGCGTCGAGCCCATGGGAGAATTGGCTAAAAGTCCAACTTGCGGCTGTGTTGATCCAGCCAGCTTCCTGGCACCAGCACAGCCTTTCGAGCCCGCTCGTCCTGGGCATTGACATCGTCGGTCATCACCGGCGCCTGCCCGTCTCGTGGCCGATAGCCAAGCAGGCGGCGTGTCGGTTCAATGTCCCACCGCATGCCGGGATTGTCGGAAACCAGATTGAGGATGGCAAAGCCCAGCGGCGGTGCGCTAACGGCACACTCCATTGCTTGCAACATGTCCCGATTGGATAGCCACATCTCCTGACCCCACGAACCAATGCCCAGATCAGGTCCGGGCAAGTTCTCTCCCGGCCAGATATTGCCTATTCTCAGGGCGATGAAGTCGCGTCCTGTCTCAGTTGCAAAGGCCCGCCCCATTTCCTCGCCTATCAGCTTGGACACCGCGTAGGGGTTGAGTGGCAAGGGCGGGCTATCGGAGCCAATTGTGTCCGTGCGAAAACGATAGCCGCCCATTACCTGGTTAGTACTGGCGAAAACAAGGCGCCCGACACCCGCATCCCGCGCCGCCCGCAACACATTTGCAGTGCCAACGACATTTGCCGGATGCACCTCGTTCCAACTGGCGGCTGGACGGATGTCCCCGGCCAGATGAATGACCACATCGGCGCCCGAGAAGTGCGAGCCCCATGTCGGATCAAAAACGCTGATGTCAGCTGCATTGATCCCCTCGCCTTCAACGCGATCAAGCAGGATAAGATCATGACCAGATCCCACCGCGCTGAAATGTTTGGTCAGCTTGCTACCAAGATTTCCAGCCGCGCCGGTTATCACCACTCGAGCCATATCTTACATCCCCTTGGGCGTGAATTGCGCCACGGCACTGTCATCCAGCCCAATCGACTTTCCCGCCTCCACAATCTGCTGCAGCGTCGCCCTATCGAGGGGAATGCCTTCTGCAACCCGCTGGAGCCGCATTGCCAGTTCAGGGTCACCAGGCAACAGAACGGCCCCGGGGCCATCCCTGTTTTCCGACAGAACCCAGGACAACACCTGCTCCATTTCCGAACCAAATGCGTCAGCAGTACCCAGTCGCTCTGGCGCCACCAAAATTGAAAGCATGGAATTGATGACAACGGGATCAGCACTTGCATCATGCTGCGTTGCACCACCCAGCAAAGCGGCACCAAGCAGTTCGCAGGCTAGCGCCAGCCCCCACCCTTTGTGCTCGCCAAATGGCAACAGCACACCAGGCGGCTTGTCGAACAACGCATTGGGATCGTTGGTGGGCGTGCCCTTGGCATCGAGCAAAGCATTATCGGGCAGGCTGCGCCCCTGATTGCGATAAACGCGAATCTTGCCGGCGGCGAGCCGACTGGTCGCGAAATCGACGATGACGGGCGCTTCACCCTCCCGGGGGAAACCTGCCGCAAAGGGATTGGTGCCCAGCCGCGCGCGCGTACCGCCATAAGGCGCGACAAAGGGCCCGGCCACCACGTTGACGAAGTGGATCGAAACCAGTCCCGCAGCGGCGCATTGCTCTGCCCAGTGCCCGATACGCCCCAGATGATGGCTGTTACGTAGACCGACAATGGCGCTACCGCTTTCCTGCGCCCGTTCTATGCCCAGACGCATGGCCTCGTGCCCCATCACCTGGCCCGGACCGCGCCCGCCATCCACGATCATCATGCCACCCAGATCGCTCACGACCCGCAATTGCTGGCCGAGCACCATGCCACCTGCCTTGAGGCTGGCCAGATACATCGGGATGACACTGACACCGTGCGAGTCATGACCGCGCAGATTGGCTTCGATCAGGTGCGACGCTATAAGGTCCGCCGCGCTTTGCTCGGCACCTGCCGCCACGAAAAGCTCACTGACAGATCGTGCCAGCAGTGTTGGTTCGACAAAGATCGTATCCATGGGCTCCAATCCGCCATTGCGAATTGCCAAAGCCTAGTGGAGTGCGACACGCCCGATAAGTCGCGGAGGTTTCGTTGCAAGAAACCAATGCCACTTTCACGCCCGAAAACGCCTCAGGCGGCGCCCTGAATGCCACCAAGGGGCATTGCGGCCGTGATGCGATGCGCAGCGCTTTGCAGGGCTTCCGCAGCCTTTTCCACCAATACCTTCATGCGATTGTCCGGTGCCGACATGCTCATCGCAGCGATCGGATTGCCACGACCATCAAGGATCGGCACCCCCACGCAGGTAATACCGTCTTCGTTCTCCCCGACTTCCATCGCATAGCCCCGAACCCGCGCCTCAGCCACGTGGCGCCTAAAGGTGCGGGCGTCCGTAATGGTGCGGTAGGTCCGCGGTTCGAAAGCGCTTCCCAGCAAGCTGTCGACCCTGTCGTCGGGCATACAGGCGGCTATGGCCTTGCCCAGCGAGGTGGAATGGATCGGATGGCGGTGACCGATACGCGCCTGGAACCGTTGGGCGCGATTGGCTTCCCGAATATCGACATAGACGACATCGCTCTGCGACAGCACCGCCAGATTGACCGTTTCGCGAAAGCCAGCGACGATGCCGTCAAGCTCGACCTGCGCATTGCTGCGCAGGTTGTGATAGGCAGCGTCGATCTGCGCCAGCCGGCGAAATCCGTTGCCCACGCCATAGCGATCACGCTCGACATCATGAGAAAACAGCCCGGCTGACGACAGCGTTTGCAGGTACCGGAATACGGTCGTCTTGGGCAAATCGAGCGCCTGCACCACCTCGGTCAGCGTCACATCGTGCGCCTGACTGGCAACATAGGTGAACACCTGCATTGCCTTGGCAACTGGCAAGACCGAATACTGGTCCGCTTCTTTACGCATCACTACCTCCAGCACGTACGCGTCGTGCCTCAAGGGGCGACGCATGCGCGAACAACAGACCGATTGGAGTGGACGCCGTACATTCTGTCAACTCAATCATAAATTGCCCAATTGGTAGGCACCCGCGATCCCGCTTTTTTCGTGATGCGAAACTTGAGCGCATTTACAGCCCGTCGGCAGCAGTGCCTCCTTGTGACAAGCGAACGCCGAGGGACCTCAATGAGGAAATGGCTGCCGCGCAGGGACGTTCACAACAAGGGAAACACCATGAAACAGCCGATGACAAAAATCGCTCGCCTGGGATTGGCGACATTGACCGCTACCGTGGCCATAATGGCGGCTATCCCGGGGATCGCCAGTGCAGCATCGCCCCGCGCTGAACAAGGTAAAATGATCCTGGTAGCCCGTCAGGATCCGGGCACGCTCGACTACACCAAGAGCAATCTGACTGCGTTGCGCCTGTGGATTCCTGCCAATGTTGTCGAGCCGCTGGTTTACTTCAACAAGGACGGCAGCGTGGCGCCAGGCGTCGCTGAGGCCTGGACCATCAGCGATGACAAGCTGGTCTACACCTTCACTATTCGCGAGGCGATGTTCTCCAATGGTGAGCCGCTGACCGTCGAGGACGTCATCTACTCCCTCAACGCCATGAAGGAGAGCCCTGTCTCGCAGAACGCGTCCGCCTACCAGGCAGTAAGCTCAATTGAAAAACTGGACGACCGCACCGTCCAGGTCACCCTGGCAAGGCCAAGCCAGAACTTTTGGGCCGGAATGGGCTCAACGGCCGGCCTGATCCAGCCTGAAGCGTCAGCCGAAACCATTGCCACCAACCCGATCGGAACAGGTCCTTACAAGCTCGTCAGCTACACCTCCAACAGCGCATTCGAGTTTACCACCAACGACAACTACTGGGGCGAAACACCGGCCATCAAGGACGTGACTGTCCGCATCATTACCGATGGCACCGCCGGTCTCAATGCACTCGAAGCGGGCGAAGTCGACACCCTGCCGGTTATCACCATCGACCTTTGGGAACAGTTGATGGCGCGCGGCCTCGACAAGGACTTCACGATGGTCACCTATCCCCAGATCGGCGAGCCGACCTATGCGGTGATCAACCAGAAGCTTGACCCTGAGCTGCGTCAGGCCCTCGCCATGACAATCGATCGGCAGGCCTACAACGATGCTTTCGGCGCTTCGTGGGGAGCCGAAAACACCTGCACTTTCGCGCTGCCAAATCAGATCTGGTATGCAGCGGCTAGTGCGGAAAGCTGCCCATATCCCTATGCCATCGAAGACGCCATGGCGCAGGTAGCCGAGAAGGGTTATGCCGATACCCCACTTGAATACGCCTCGCTGAGCGACGTGCCAGATCTCTCGCTGCCTGCTGACATCATGGTCCCCACCATGCAGGCCGCCGGGTTCAACATTACGCGCAACGCCATCGATCTGGCGCGCTATTCCCAGTTGATCTTCCAGGGCCGTCCACCGCAGTTCGACATCACCGTCATGTCTGGCGATGCCGACCCCACACAGTGGGCCTGCGCCGACGAATCCAAAGCGGGTTGGAGTACCTACTGCAGTGCCGACTACACAAAGGCGCTGGCTGACGCCGATATGGCGCTGACCGATGAGGACTATCTCGCCCTGATGCAGAAGTCGGCAGACATTCTGCGCAAGGATGCCGTGATTGTCCCGATCATCGCCAAGAAGGGCGTCGGACTGCTTGATCCCGACCTCAAGGGTTTCCTTGAGCCTCGTGTCGCTGTGGCGCTCGAGTTCGCGCCGCTCCACTGGTAGTATTTTTCGGGGTCGGCGCAACATGTGCCGACCCCGGACCCAACTGAGGTGCCGCGCTCCATGCCGGTCTACATAGTCCGAAAACTCGCCTTTTTCCTGCTGGCAATTTTCGTCGCTTCCATTGCCATCTTCCTCCTCATCCGCGGGGCCGGCGGCAATGTGGCCGCCGTTATTCTCGGCAAGGATGCCACTGCAGACGCGATTAACGCGCTGTCGCAGCAATACGGCCTCGACCGCCCCATGATGGTTCAGTATTTCGACTGGATCGGCAATCTGTTCCGTGGCGATCTGGGACGTTCCTTCCGCACCAATGAGAGCGTCTCGGATTTGGTCGTGTCGCGACTGTCCATCTCAATTCCGCTGAGTATCTCGGGCCTACTCCTGGGTCTGTTGATCGCCATCCCGGCGGGAACTTACGCCGCCCTCAATTCTGGAAAGCCCGCCGGCGCTGCCATTGCGCTGCTGAGCCAGATCGGCATTGCCGTGCCGGTTTTCTGGGCGGGTATTCTGTTGTCCCTGCTGTTTGGTGTACGCCTGGGCTGGTTACCGACCGGCGGCTGGACCGGATGGGAAGTTGATTTCTGGGGCGCTGTGCGCTCACTGGTCCTGCCTGTCGGCTCACTTGGTCTGATCCTGGGGGCATCGCTCACACGCTACGTGCGCTCGGCAGTACTCGATGTCATGAACCAGGACTATGTGCGCACCGCGCGCGCCACCGGCATGACCCGAAAGCAGGCACTGCTGCAGGTGGGATTGCGCAACGCCGCCCTGCCCATCGCCACCGTGGTTGGTCTGCAAATCGCCGAACTGATCGGCGGCACCGTCATCATCGAGACCGTGTTCTCGCTGCCGGGTCTGAGCCGCATGATCCTTGCCAACGTGGCGGCGCGCGAGGTGATCGTTGTGCAATCAACCGTCATGCTCATCATCATTTTCGTGATGAGCATCAATCTCATTGTCGACCTTCTCTACGGTATTCTCGATCCACGCGTAAGGTTGGCCCGATGAGCACTCCAGCGCCGCATACCCCGTCTCTGGTGCGTACCGCCCGCCGCCGTCCACCGCGCTGGGCCACCAATATCTCACTACTCATTGGCGTCATCGTGACGGCGCTGTTCATTGCCATCGCATTGTCGTCACTTGTCTATCTGCCGCACAGCCCCAACATTCCGCGCATTCAGGACAGGCTGTTGCCCGCTGGTTCACCAGGTTATTTCCTGGGTACAGACGTGCTGGGCCGCGATATCCTTTCCCAACTCATGGTTGGCGCCAAGACATCACTGATTGTCGGTGCAGGCGGTGCCTTGATCAGTCTGGTGATCGGCACCATTGCCGGACTCAGTGCTGCAGCCTTCGGCAGGGTTGCCGACGAAACCATTTCCCGCAGCGCCGATATCATGCTGTCCATCCCTGGCATGGTGACTGCGCTTGTGTTGGCAGCGACCATAGGATCTGGCGCGCTCACCACCATTCTGGCGCTGTCAGCTTTCTTCACGCCTTCATTTACCAGGGTCATAAGATCGGCAGCCCTTACCGTATTGCAGGAGGATTTCATCGTCGCAGCGCGGCTATACGGACGCCCTACATGGTTCATCCTGATCCGCCATGTCTTGCCCAATGTGGCCGGGGTGATGATTGTGCAGTTCACGCTCTATTTCGCCGCCGGCATCCTCACAGAGGCCGGCCTCTCCTACCTTGGCGTCGGCGTGACGCGCCCTTCCATTTCATGGGGCATGATGTTGAACGAAGCACAACAGCAAGTGGGCATTTCATCACCGCTCGCCATGTGGCCGGGTCTGGCAATTGTAATCGTCGTATTGGGTCTCAATCTGCTCGGCGACGGGTTGCGTGATGTCCTTGATCCCAAGCTGGCAAGGAGAGTTTGATGGGCCAACCCGCTGCAATCGACGTGCGCGACCTTGAGGTAGGCTATGACGAACTGTCTGCCGTCCGCGGCCTGAACTTCACCATTCCCGCCGGAGCGCGCATGGGGCTCGTCGGCGAATCCGGTTCAGGCAAGACTCTGACCGCCCTGGCGCTGATGGGGCTACTGCCCGTTGGCTGGCGCGCTCAAGGCGAAGTCATCCATGATGGTGTGAACCTGCTCCATTTGTCCGACGGTGCATTTTCGGGTCGGCGCGGCCGCACGGTATCCATGATATTTCAGGATCCGATGACCTCGCTTAACCCCGTGCGACGGGTTGGCGACCAGATCGCCGACATCATCGTGCGCCACGCCCGCGTCAATCGGCCAACGGCAATGGCTCAGACCATAAATTTGATGGCTCAGATGAACCTGCCCCGGCCTGACCAGTTGGCGCGATCCTATCCGCATCAGATTTCTGGCGGGCAAAAGCAACGCATCATGATTGCGATGGCGCTGGCCTGTTACCCGCAATTGATCATCGCCGATGAGCCCACCACCGCCTTGGACGTGACGGTTCAAAAGCAGGTCCTCAGCCTGCTCAGCGCGGCGACACGCGAGCGCAACAGTGCGCTCCTGATGATCACCCATGACCTGCCCATCATTGCTGCAATGTGCGAAACCGTTGCGGTGATGTATGCGGGGCGCATCGTCGAATATGGCCCCGTCCAGGCCGTTTTCCGTCACCCGCAGCACCACTACACCCGTGGCCTGCTGGACTCCCAGCCCACCATGGACAACATTGCCCTCGATGGTAGTGCGCGCCTCAACTCGATCCCGGGCATGGTCCCGCCATTATCGCGACTGCCGGGCGGCTGCGCCTTCCATCCGCGTTGCGCTGCAGCGAGCGACATCTGTCGAACCTCCCTGCCGTTACTCGACAAGGGAAAGACCGGGGCCGCCTGCTGGCACCCGATTGCAGCTTCGCAGCCTGGGGCCACGCCATGATCCAAAACACCGGCGAACAACCTGCCCGCCGCCCGTTACTTGCGATGCAGCAGGTGACCCAGGCTTATTCCTTGCCTCGGGCATCGCTCTTTGCCGCCCCCGACAGCTTCAAGGTGCTCGACAGCATCGACTTTGATGTCTGTGCGGGCGAGGCCGTTGGTCTGGTGGGTGAATCGGGGGCCGGAAAGACCACCCTCACCCGCATATTGACCGGTATGGAGCGCCCTCAAACGGGCACTGTTCACTTTGACGGCCAAGACATCTGGGCCGGCACCACCGAACAGCGGGCGCAGTTCAGACGTTCAGTCCAGATGGTCCTGCAGAACCCGCGGAGTTCGTTGGACCCACGTATGCGGGTCGGCAGTGCGCTGCTCGAGCCGCTGCGCAGTCTCAGGATTGAGGGCGACCACATGGCCCGCGTCTTTGAGGTGCTCGATCAGGTTGGTCTTGATCCAAGCGCACTGGAGCGGTTCCCCCATGAGTTTTCCGGCGGCCAGTTGCAGCGTATCGCGATTGCACGGGCGCTGATGCCCAATCCAAAAGTGCTGGTTGCCGATGAGCCTGTCTCGGCGCTGGATGTGTCAATCCAGGCGCAGGTGCTCAACCTGCTCAAGGATCTAGTGCGCGATCTCCAACTGGGGCTCGTTTTCATCGCCCATGATTTGTCCGTGGTTGCCTACACCACCAGTCGCGTCTCGGTCATCGCCGGGGGGAAGATCGTGGAAGTCGGCAAACCCGTTGAGTTGTTTACGCGCCCCCACGCGGCGGAGACCCGCAATCTGGTTGACGCCGTTTTAACCGTCGAGTCAGGTCTCGCCGGTTCTGCCCTCTGAGCAAAACCGGCAAAAGCCGCAGACTATTCCGCACCACGAAATGGCACGGCGTTTACCCCGGCCGCCTGAACATGAGATTGTGGCGCAACAAAATTTGAGGAGCAGCGTATGCTGAAGTTTGAAGAGTCCGCCCGCATCATTGCGGCCGAATCGCAATACGTGTCCGGCGGCGTGAACAGCAATTTCCGACTGGGGATGAGCCCGGGTCCATTGGTTTTCACCCATGGCGAGGGCGCTTACCTGCATGACGTGGATGGCAACAAGCTGATCGATTACTATTGTGGCATGGGCGCCATGGTGCTCGGTCACACTCCGCCCGGTGTACAGGCCGCGGTCAAATCCCAGGTCGACAAGGGTATCCTGTTCGCCGGGCAGGCCCCGATAGAATACGAAGCCGCACGCATCATTTGCGAGCGCATTCCCAGTGCCGAACGCCTGCGCTTCGGCTCATCAGGATCGGAAGTCGCACAGGCCGCCATGCGCGTTTCGCGCGCTGCAACCGGCCGCCAGACCATCGTCAAGTTCGAAGGCCATTACCACGGCTGGTTCGACAATGTTCTGTGGTCAACAGCTCCAGCCCTGGCCGATGCAGGCCCTGCCGACGCCCCTGTTCTTGTGGCGGGCAGCAAGGGTCAAGCCCGAGCAGATGGCGACGGTCTCGATGTTCTGCAGTGGAACGATCTTGCTGCCGTTGAGGCACGGTTGGCGCGCGGCGACGTTGCAGCCATCATGATGGAAGCCGCCATGTGCAATCAGGGTGCGATTGCACCCATGCCCGGTTACCTCGAAGGCGTTCAGGCAGCATGCCGCAAGCATGGCACTATCCTGATTTTCGACGAAGTCATTACCGGCTTCCGGCTGGGCGCCAGTGGCGCTCAGGGGCGGTTCAACGTGACGCCCGACCTCTCGATCTTTGCCAAGGCCATCGCCAATGGTTTTCCGGTCGCTGCCATTGTCGGTCGGGCAGATCTGATGGACATGTTCTCAACGGGCGGCGTTCTGCACGGCGGGACATTCAATTCCCAGCCGGTCGCCATGGCTGCCATGGTTGCCACCCAGCAGGGGCTGACGCCCGAGCATTATGAGCGGACCTCGGTCTATGGCGTGCGCCTTCGCGACGGTATTCGCGACATTCTTGCGCAAGCCGGGATCAAGGCACAGGTCACCGGCTTTGAATTGATGTTCCACGTCGCCTTCGGTCTGGATGCACCAGCCCGCAATTACCGCGACCTGACCAAGGCCGACAAGGCCGGCTACTCGCGCTTCTCGCAGGCCCTGCTGCAGCACGGCGTGCGTGTTCTGGAGCGTGGTGCGTGGTTCGTCTCCTCCGAGCACAACGACGCTGTTGTCGACAAGACCCTTGAAGCCGTCCGCGCTGCCGCCAAGGATGTCGCACCCTCCCTCGCGACCTGACTTCTGACCTTGAAACTGTCGCGAGCCCAGTGCTTGCGACGGTTTCTGCTCCCAATTCGACGCCATGACTGGCGCATAACCCTTTTTGAAGTTGCCCCACGCCCGACAGCGGGTGACTGCGGGGCGGCGATATGGCACTTGTGATCTCCCTCAGGCCAACAGATTCACATGACTCACACATTGACCAGCGCTGACCTGCTCTCTCGGATCGACGGCGGCTTGATTGTCTCTTGCCAGCCCGTTGATGACGGCCCGATGGATAGTATTGCGACCATAGTCGCCATGGCTTTGGCAGCGCGCGATGGCGGCGCGACAGCTTTGCGGATCGAGGGGGCAGCCAATGTCGCCGCTGTAGCGGCGGCGTGTGATTTGCCTGTTGTCGGGATCATCAAGCGTGACCTGCCCGATAGTCCCATTCGTATCACGCCCTATCTGGAAGACGTAGCGGCGCTGATCGATGCCGGCGCCACTCTCATTGCCGTCGATGCAACCCGACGCCCGCGGCCGGTAGAGATCGCCGACCTGCTCAAAGCCATCCACGCTGGAGGCAGGCTGGCCATGGCCGATCTGTCCAACATCGCCGAAGCCACCGCCGCACGGCAGATGGGCTTTGACGTGATCGGGACCACCATGTCTGGCTACACCGGCGGCCCTGTGCCCACCAATCCAGATTTCGAGCTGGTCGCCGCCTGCCGAAAACTGGGTACAACGGTCATTGCCGAAGGGCGCTACAACACCCCCCAGCTGGCAGCCAGAGCAATCACAGCCGGCGCGACTGCCGTCTGCGTCGGATCGGCGATCACGCGGCAGGAACACATCACCCATTGGTTCGACGACGCTATTCGTCGTGCCGGGGCGGCCCGATCCAGACCGGTTCTCGCCATCGATATCGGGGGCACTAAATCCCTCCTTACCCTTGTCGAGGCAGGCCACATTCTCGAATCGCGAACCTTCGCAACGTCGGGCAGCGTTGGCAGTTCGGCGTGGTCGGCCGAACTCGCTGGCTCTGTCGCCGACTGGTCGGGGCGCTTTGATCGCGTTGGTGTCGCGGTAACCGGGCTGGTGACCGAAGGGCTGTGGACGGCCCTTAACCCCACCACGCTGCCCATCCCCCCAAACACACCGCTCAACGCCAGGCTGCGCGAAGCGTTTGGCGTCGAACATGTCACTTCGGTCAATGACGCCCAGGCAGCGGCCTGGGGCGAATACCGCTTTGGCGCCGGTCGCGGACGCGACATGATGTTTGTCACGGTGTCTTCCGGCGTTGGCGGCGGCATCGTACGCGATGGCACGTTGCAAAGAGGCAGCCGCGGTCTGGCTGGCAGCCTGGGTCAGACGACCACCCCCGACGGTCAGCGACTTGAATCGCACGCCTCCGGCTTCGGTATCGCACAAGGCGCCAGATCCGTTGGGAAACCAGACGATACAAGGGTAATCTTTGCCGCGCTGGAGAATGACGAAGAATGGGCGCGAGATCTGGTCAGCGCTGCTGCCACCGAACTGGCACACGCGCTGGTCAACGCCCAACGCCTGATCGATCCGGACGTCATCGTTGTCGGCGGCGGTATAGGCCTCCTCCCACCTTACCAGACCCTGCTGCGCGAAGCCCTGGACACCGTTGACCCCATCGTCCGCCCCGAGATCAGAATCGCCGAACTGGGCGTTCTCGCCGGCGTCATCGGCATCGCCGACCTGGCGCTCAAGTCGTGACCATCCCCACTCCCCCCGCATCGATAAGCAAACGCCCAGCGTTCAACTATTATTGTTGTGTCGGGACCAACAAATCCTGAATCGGGCAGAAGCCTGCATTTCCTAGAGTCGCCACAATTTCCTGACTCGGATTTCGAAGACATTCCAAGGATTCGTGAGTCAATTTGCCCCTGATTATGGCGATTGGAGGCAGACCGATGCTGATGACTGTATCCTGACAATCAAATAAGTCGTCTGCCTCCCCGGACTTCAAGTCGACATACGGCTATACTGCTTGAAGCCACATGTTGCTGGATACATCAAAAAACCCTGTTCGACTGGTGCACGCGACTGGACTGCCCCTATCCCGGTAGACAGGCCCCGCCTATCCTTGGAC